>Ga0209099_1000139_pt1 | contig 83988 bp, 65 predicted proteins | sample AD_JPNHW2_MetaG_FD_184430 | JGI IMG/M metagenome (GOLD analysis project Ga0209099, IMG submission 184430) | Active sludge microbial communities of municipal wastewater-treating anaerobic digesters from Japan - AD_JPNHW2_MetaG (SPAdes) (version 2) | ecosystem: Engineered > Bioreactor > Anaerobic...
CAACGGAATCCGTCGATTCTGCAACCTCGCTGATAACAGGCTCCGGCTGTATCACCGGGATTTCTTCTTTTACCGGCTCAGGGGATGGCGACGGAGCGGTTATCTCTTCGGCCACCCGCACCTCGCTTTGACGTGCCTGATCCATCAGACGCTTCAGAATCCGTCGATCCGACGCATAGATGGCTGCCTTCTTCAGTTGGGACGGGTATTGAGGATGGTTCTCCCTGAACAGGTTCAGGGCATAAAGAATCTCAGCTCCCGTGAACCAGGGAGCCTGTTTCAACACCTCTTCCAGCCCTTTCAGGCTCTCTTCCGAGAGAGAAGCCGGGTTCTTCTGAAGACTGAGATATTGCGCAGCATCCATATTCTGCGATATTATTACGGGGTCACTCCTACCAGTTGACTACCGATTTGTTAAATATATCTTCCACCAACTGCTTGTTGATCTCTTCTATCAACGTTGCCTGGACCGCATTCAGCGATTGTGAACTGGGATAATCCTGGTAACGGGTGAAGGTGGTTTCGTAGTTCTGTTTTTCATCCTTCCGGTTGGTAAATTTTACCGCAACGGTGATGGTCATCCTGTTCATGGCGGCTGTTTCGTTCCCCTGAATGGCAATGGGCTTCCCGGCTTCATACCCGGTGATCGTACCCTCCAGAACCAGGTCCCCGCTGTGTTCGGTCAACGCCAGACTGGTTTGTGAGGTAAAATAATCGCGTAACGCTTCTGTCAGGTCTCTGCTCAACGTGGGTACGACCAAAGGAGCTTTATTCTGAAAATAATCGATGGTAATGGTTTTCACATCGGGAGAAATGGAAACACCGGTAAAGGAGTAGTTGACCCTGCAGGAAGAAAGGGTCAGGAGAAAAACTAAAATCAATGCAACGTTGGTTTTCATATCGTCCTATTCCAGGTTATATTCCTTGATCTTCCGGTACAGCGTCCGTTCCGAGATGCCCAGTTCTTTCGCCGCATCCTTTCGTTTTCCGTCATGTTTCTTCAGCGCCATTTTGATGAATTCGATCTCTTTCTTCTCCAGCGAAAAGGTTTCATGCACCTCTTCGGGCTCCTGAACCGGCTCGGAAATATTTTTGTCTGCAGGCTGAAGGATGATCTGTGACGAAGCTCCCGGCTGGATATTCTGATCTTTGTATAGCCGTTGGACTACCTGGTTGTTTTCTATCTGCGATGAATCCACATGACCATTCTCCATCAGGTCCATCACGATCTTCTTCAGGTCGTTCATGTCGCGCTTCATATCGAACAGCACCTTGTACAGCAACTCTCTTTCGCTGATTCTGGAGGCCTCATCCCCTTTATACAACACCGGGAGATCGCTTACCATGCCTTGTGGCAGGTATTTCATCATGGTGGCATAGGTAACTTCCCGGTCCTGTTCAATGATGGATATCTGCTCGGTGAGGTTTTTCAACTGGCGGATGTTGCCCGGCCAACGATAGCTTGTCAACAGGTTCTGCGCCTGTTCATCCAGGTGAATGGGCGGCATATGATATTTTTCAGCCGAATCTGAAGCAAATTTTCTGAAAAGAAGAAAAATATCTTCCTTTCGATCACGCAATGCCGGAACGTTAATGGGGACAGTGGAGAGCCGGTAATAGAGGTCCTGCCTGAATTTTCCGTTGTTGACAGACTGAAGAAGCTCGATATTGGTGGCAGCCACCACCCTGACATTGGTCTTCAGCACCTTGGATGAACCGACGCGCATGAACTCTCCCGATTCCAGCACCCGTAACAACCTGACCTGGGTGGCAATGGGCAATTCAGCTACCTCGTCGAGGAAAATGGTGCCTCCGTCAACGACTTCGAAATATCCTTTCCGCGCTTCATGAGCGCCGGTGAACGATCCTTTTTCGTGGCCGAATAATTCCGAATCAATGGTCCCTTCAGGAATGGCGCCGCAGTTCACGGCAATATAAGGCCCATGTTTCCGGGCACTGAGCTGGTGAATGATCTTCGGAAAAAACTCCTTTCCGGTCCCCGACTCCCCCGTAACCAGTACGGTGATATCGGTAGCCGCCACCTGACGCGCGATGTCCAAAGCACGGTCAAGCAACGGGGAATTCCCGATGATCCCAAAACGCTGTTTTATTGATAGAATATCCATCCTGCTACAAAAGTAATCAGATATTGAACATGCTACTCTTATCTGATCGTTGCCTGCAACTTTTGTTCGTATGCCTTGATCAGTTTCTGCATCACCCGGTCGATCTCTCCATCGGTGAGCGTTTTCTCTTCATCCAGCAAGATAAAGTTAACGGCATATGATTTCTTGCCGGCGGCGATTTTCTCCCCTTCATAAACGTCGAAAAGGCCGACCTTTTTCAGCAACCTCTTTTCCGTCGAAAAAGCCAGCGATTCAATCTCTGCAAAGCCGACAGAAGAATCCACCAACAATGCCAGATCACGGCGTACTTCCGGGAACCTGGGTAATTCGGAGAAATGAATAGCGCTCTTTCCGGCCAACTCGGTTAATAAATCCCAGTTTATATCGGCATACATGACATCCTGACGGCAATCGAATCGTTTCAATAAACGCCGGTCAACCAATCCCACTAATGCTAACAGATCGTTGCCCGACTTGAAGGAAAGACCGGTAAGATGCATCGAAGAATAGGGACTGATCTGAAGTTGAGCAGGGGAAATATTCAGCCTTGTCAGTAAAGCATAAAAGTGCCCCTTCATCTCGAAGAAATCGGTTTCCCTGGATGGTGAATTCCAGTTCTCCTCACTCTTTTTCCCCGTCATGGCTAATGCCAGCCTGAATTCTTCATGATATCCGGTAACAGGATCTTTCCCGTTCTTTTCGTCCGATAATGAGTAAACGGTTCCGAATTCATAGGACTTCAGATCAACCGTCTTCCGGTTCTGATTATATACCATTGTCTCCAGCGCGCCAAACAATAGTGTCTGGCGTAGTGAATCCAGTTCACGGCTGAGAGGATTGAGCATCCTGACCAGTTTTTCCGTTTTGTATTCTTCATCACCTTCGTACCAGGCCGAGGGAGTGAGAGAATTGTTCATGGTTTCATAAAAACCGGCAGAACTAAGATATTCCGAGACGGTGTTCCGTATTTTTTCTTTATCGGGTTTGGGGGAAACATTCACCGAAGTCCGCACCTGCAACGGGATCTCGATGTTGTTATAGCCGTAAACGCGAAGTACTTCTTCGATGACGTCTGCTTCGCGCGTGACATCAGCCTTGAATCCCGGAACCGACAAGGTGACACCGGAAGCATCTTTTTCCTTGATTTCGAGGCCAAGATCGGACAATATCGACATGGCTACTTCCGGGCAGATCGACTTCCCTGCCATCCGGTTGAGATGTTCAAAGTTCAGTTTGACCAACGGCCGTTGAATGGGAGTTGGGTAAACATCCACGATATCCGATGAGATCTTTCCGTCTGCCAGTTCTTGAATCATCAGGGCTGCTCTTTTCAGGGCATACAGCGTGATCTCATAATTTGCGCCCCGCTCGAACCGGAACGACGAGTCTGTTTGAAGACCATGATGCTTGGCGGTCTTTCGTACCGTCCGTGGATTGAAATAAGCGCTTTCTATAAAGAGATCGCGGGTCTGCATGGTCACTCCCGATCCGATCCCGCCAAAAACACCGGCAATACAAAGTGGTTCCGATGTGCTGCATATCATCAGATCATTGGCTGTCAGTTTACGTTCCACATCATCCAGCGTAACGAACCTGGTTCCTTCCGGATATTTTCTGACAATAATCTGATCCCCGGTAATTTTATCGGCATCAAAAGCATGTAATGGTTGTCCCAGCTCCATCATGATGTAATTGGTTACATCCACGATGTTGTTGATTGGGCGCATACCGATAGCCTGTAACCGTTGTTTCAGCCATTCGGGTGATTCCCTGACAGTTACGCCGGTGATGGTAATTCCGGAATACCTGGGACAGGCTTCCGGATCTTCAACGGAAACAGCAATGGAATGGCCTTCCGTATCCCGGCCGAAAGCCGAGACATCGGGTAATTTCATTTCATAACGGGATCCGCCTTCCACTTTTTCTTTTCCGAAATTATTCAGTACGGCTGCCAGGTCACGGGCCACACCCGAATGGCTGGTCGCATCGCTCCGGTTAGGAGTAAGTCCGATTTCGAAAATGTAATCGGTGGCAACGTGGAAATACTTCGATCCCTGGGTACCCGGAACAGCCGATGGATCCAGGACCATGATTCCGTCATGCGAAGCGCCCAATCCAAGTTCGTCTTCCGCACAAATCATTCCTTCGGACACTTCTCCGCGGATCTTGGAACGTTGTATGGTGACTTCTTTATCACCCAGTGTCAGGGTTGTCCCGATGGTCGCCAGGGCCACTTTCTGTCCCGCCGCAACGTTAGCAGCGCCACAAACCACTTTCAGCGGTTCTCCGGCGCCAATGTTCACCGTCGTAAGGCTCAGGTGGTCGCTGTTGGGATGTTTAACGCAGGTCAGCACTTCGCCGATCACAACTCCGTCAAGGCCTCCCTTGACCGATTGCCATTTCTCAAGCCCTTCTACTTCGAGTCCGCACCCTGTGAGGTATTCAGCGACCCGTTCGGGGGTCATATCCAGGGTTATATATTCTTTCAGCCAGTTATATGAGATCTTCATGATCTTAAATTTAAGGGTGCAAAATTACTCATTAAATGCTTCAGGTCAGCTTATCAGGCCCCAGTTTTGCTCATTCTTCCCGATATGTTTCAGATGACGGCTCAATCGCTCATACTTCAAAGACGCCAGATCCGGGTCTTCACTGATGATTTCCATGGCCAGCTCCCTCGCCTTCCGAAGCGTCCTTTCATCCTGGACGACATCGGCGATCCTGAGGTCTAAAATCCCGCTCTGCTGCGTTCCCTCCAGGTCGCCGGGACCCCGGAGCTGAAGGTCGGCATCAGCGATTTTAAAACCATCCGTCGTCGACACCATGGTCTTTATTCGTTTTCTGGCATCCGCCGACAATTTGTCAGATGTCATCAGTATGCAATATGATTGTTCGGCCCCGCGCCCTACCCTGCCCCGCAGCTGATGCAACTGCGAAAGCCCGAAGCGTTCGGCATTCTCAATAACCATCACGGAGGCATTCGCGACATCCACTCCCACTTCAATGACCGTGGTAGCTACCAGAATCTGGGTTTCTTTCTTGATAAAACGCTGCATCTCGTACTCCTTGTCGCGCGATTTCATCTGTCCATGAACAATGCTGATCGCAAACTGAGGAAGAGGAAATTCGCGCACCACGGCATCATAACCCTCCATGAGGTTTTTCAGATCCAGGGTTGCCGATTCCTGGATGAGCGGATAAACAATATAAACCTGCCTTCCTTCCGAGATTTTTTTCTTCAGAAACCCGAAGAGAGTCAGCCGTTGCGATTCAAAGGCATGGGTAGTGACAACAGGTTTCCGGCCCGGAGGCATCTCATCGATTACCGAATTGTCGAGATCGCCATACAGGGTCATAGCCAGTGTCCGGGGAATGGGCGTGGCCGTCATAACAAGCACATGCGGGGTCTTCACATTTTTCTCCCACAGTTTCGCCCGTTGGGCAACGCCGAAACGATGCTGTTCATCGATCACGACAAAACCCAGGTTCTGAAACTGTACCTCATCTTCCAGCAGGGCATGCGTGCCGATCAGTATCTGTAGTGACCCGTCTTTCAGACTTTCATGTATCTTTTTCCGCTGAGGGGCCCTGGTGGAGCCCATCAACAGTCCGAGGTGGATATCCATCCCCGCCAACATCTTTGATAAGGTCTCAAAATGCTGGGAAGCCAGTATTTCCGTCGGAGCCATCAAACAGGCCTGGAATCCGTTGTCAAGAGCGATCAGCATGGTCATCAGGGCGACCAGCGTCTTCCCGCTGCCTACGTCTCCCTGAAGCAACCGGTTCATCTGTTTCCCTGATCCAAGATCAGCCCTGATTTCTTTGATCACTCTTTTCTGCGCATTGGTAAGCGGAAACGGCAGATGCTCCTTGTAAAACCTGTTCAGGTTATCTCCTACCATGGTGAAACGGTGCCCGTCGGATTTGTGTATCCTCAGGAATTTCTGCTTCAGAAGCCTGAGTTGAATAAAGAACAGCTCTTCGAATTTCAACCGCTCCCGCGCTTTCTCCAGGCTGGCAGGGTCCGTGGGGAAATGGACGTTGACAAATGCCTCCTGACGGGGCATTAACGACAAGGCATTCAGGATCGTGAACGGAAGGTTTTCCGGAATGTGAAACTTCTCCGACAGGATCAAGGTCTTCATCAGCTTGGATAACCCTCGACTGTCAAGACCTTTGGCCTTCAACTTTTCGGAAGAATTATACAACGGGCGCAAGGTATTACCAATGCCGCTAACGGCCTCCGCAGGGGTCTCCAATTCCGGATGCACCATATCCCATCGGCCATTGAAAAGAGAAGGTTTTCCGAAGATCACATACTCTTGCCCTTTGTTCAGTTTCTCCATCACCCATTTCTGACCCTGAAACCATACCAGGTCCATCTCACCCGTCCCGTCTGTCACCGTTGCGATCAGCCGTTTGGCCCTCATCGCTCCGGCTTCCGCAATGCGGATTATCCTCGCTCTGACCTGCACATAGGCCGATTCATCATGGATTTGGCTGATTTGGTAATATTTACTTCGATCGACATACCGGAAAGGAAAACATGCGATCAGCTCCCCGAAGGTAAAAACCCGGAGTTCCTTCTTCAGAATCTCTGCCCGTGCAGGGCCGACACCCTTCAGGTATTCTATCTCGGTATCAAGGAAAGTACTGACCATATCAGAAACAGGATAAAAATACGAATTTCCGGGGAAACATAATGCTGGTTTCATCCGTTCGGGGGCATAAACAAAAGAGGTTGCCCACCGGACAACCTCTTTTGTTTATGGTTAAGAAATCAGCCGGAGGCTAGAACTCCCAGAGTCCTTCTTCAAAATCGAAGAGTGCGGTTTTGGCTTTTTCAGATTCCAGCAATGCATCCACTCCCGTGGCATATTCAGCGATGGTGCGGTCAAAAACGTTTTCTTCTTTATAAATATAACTGTTGAAGATTCTTTTGGTAAAGACGTCATCGTAATTGAGACGGCCGGCATACCCGTTTTTCAGGTTATACATCTCATTCTGAACAAATGTATTCCTGCATTCCGGGAAGTACACCCAAAAGAGGGGTTCATCACCACGGTATTCGTTATTTTCGTCATAGTTATCCATCACCGGACAGATACCGAGGATACGCACTTCGAACACAGAACGTTGTTTATCAAAGTACCAGTCCTCTTTCAGCCTGATCTTTTTCACATCAGTGCTGTAGAACGGTTTGGTGATGACCGTATCGTATTCGATATCGGGATTATCAGGTCTTCTCAGGGTTACCCGTTGCGGGGTTTCCAGTTTATCCATCAGCTCTTTATAAGTGATCGGAACAAGGAACTGATCAGAGCTCACGGAATAGGCGGTAATAGTCCCTTCCTTGATCTCATCCATGAGGAGTTGGATGAAGCTCCGCCAGTTATCCTGTGGTTGTTCGGGATAATAGAACGGTTGGTTCATTTTTTCCCGCATATCGATCACTCGCCAGATCCTTTTAGTCCACACCACATCTGCTTCACGCAGCGGAACATAAGGAATTGGTTTAAGCTGGCGAATGGATTGCCTGTCGATAACACCATCTCTGGGAGGCCCTTCCAGTACCTGACCATAGCTGGTAATTTCAATACCGGCGGTCAGGATAATGATCAGAACCAAGAAAAATAGCTTTTTCATGACACCTCCTGGTTATTCTGCTTAGTTGATTTTCAAGTTAATCGGTTTAATCGAACGTTCACCGTCAGGTCCTTTGACACTGATATCTTCAAACCATACCCTTTTATTCTTTTTGGCATTCTGGATAGATTTGGTGATCTCGGGAGTCAGACGGTTACCCTGTACCCTGGTGGTAATAATATCACCCGACACATCAGTAGTGTAACTGTATGCTGTAACGGAGAATCTCAGGTCGAAGTCGAAACCAGCCGGCATTTCCGCAACCAGGTATGGACTGGCAAGGATCAGGCTTTTGGAAATTACACCTTCACTCTTACCGCCAATAGTTGCAACAGGATCGGGAACACGTTTCAACCTGAAGGTCATTGAACCCATGGCTTTTGCTTTTCCGGAGAAAACAGCGCTTACACTCACCACGGCTTCTTTATTGCTTTTGGGCAGGTCATAGACTACCCAGTTAGCCCCGTCGGGACGAATTTTACCGCAAGAAACCGAAGGGATAACCTTTTCAGGACCTCCCGGGACGGAAATAGCAAGCGGATTTTCCACACCAATATAAAATACATTCATCTTGGTGGGAGAAATCGTCAATGCCGGGCGGGCTACGATAAATTCATCCTTAAAATGGAATGACATAGTATCACCCAGAGGGCTGCAAATCTTGATGATCCCGGCAAATTTCTTCAGTCCTTCGCCGCTTGCAGGCAATTTGATAGTAACCACGCCATTGCTGCCTTCCAAAGCAACACCCTGGCGATAAGCGCCGGGCACCATGGTATCAGCGCCAAAGAGGTACCGTACATTCGGTGTCTGTTTGGTATCGTAAGCTGCTACCAGGATTTCCGCTTCATACTCTTCACCCAGGAAAACGTAACTGCTTTTGGGAATAACCTTAGCCTTGATCTCGTCAAACTTCCAGTCTTCTGCCGTTACCGAAGCATACAGGTTATTCACGATGTCGAACTCGGCATTCAGTACTTCTGATTTGAGTTCATTGAGGATGGTGACCGTAGCAGCAAGAATGGTATGATAGAAATTATGCATCTGCCAGTTTTGCTTTTGGCCACTTTGATCGTAATATTCTCCATCGGTGGTTAATCCGATGTTCATGGTTGTTCTGTATTTGGGATCAAGCAAGTCGATCATATCTTTCCGGTATTTATCTATCCGGTCTTTCAGGTCCCTTGCTCTACCCTTTGAACCATCATGCGAGCCTCCGATAAAGTAGTTGGTAGGCATGTCAAAGTTATCTTTCCTCTGAGCCTGAGCGAGGGGGAGTTTCTTCGCTTCATCCAGCGTTTCAAGCTTTTCGGTTACTTTGATTACTTCCCATTTAAGGCTATCAATATAATGGGCTATATCAGCAGTCATCTCGTGTGCTTTCTGGGCTTTTTCGAAATAGGGTCCTACCTTATTCGGATTTAACTGATATTGTACTTTAAATTTAGAATAGGTGCTTTCCAGTTTTGTTCCGAAATTTTTGTTGGTGACTTCCATTGATTCATTCACCACAACAAAAGCATCCAGGATTTGTTTTGAGACATTCAATGCCAGCATTGCAGTAAGTATCAGATACATCATCCCGATCATTTTCTGTCTCGGTGTCTCCTTATATCCTGCCATTTAGTTTTTTACTTTAAAATTTATCGATAAAATTCACAAATTAGTCCTCTCAGGTGTTACTTAATGGTAACATTCATGGCGGAAAGCATATTTCCATACACTTTATTGAGTGCGGAAATATTCTTGGCGAGGGAATCCACTTCCGTTTTAAAGTGGGATGTTCTCTCGACGGATTCCTGCAGATTCGTGAGGAACTGCTGCATAGAATCATGCATTTTGTCGGAATCGCCAACCTGGGCAGTAGTTGATTTTACTTGCTGTTCGAGGATCTTATTCAAAGCCGCGAGGTTTTCTTTGAATTTTCCGGTATTTGTGGTGGTTTCACCCAAAGAGTTAACCAGTTTTTCAGCAATGTCATTGTATTTCATGGTGTTTTCCATCTGAGCATTGGAATTTTGGAGATGGAGTTCATACATGGCATTCAGCGCTGCCAGGTTACTGGATACTTTTTCAAGTTGCTGGTTATAATTGTGACCTTGGGAAGCGGATGAAACAAGCGTTTCTGTCGTTTTGGAAAGGATTTCCGTTGATTCGGTATACCGCTGAACAAATTTCTTGGCAGAGATAGCGACACCGGAAATACTTTCTGTAAGTTCCTGGTTAACGGAAATTTCGTTTTTCAGGGTATCAGAAACCTGGGAATAAACTCCCGAAAGATTGGCTGCATTGTCAGCTACGGCTTTCATGTTGGCATACTGCTCTTTCGAGATCTGTGCACTGTTATCGAGTGTCTGTGCCGTTTTACTGTAAGATTCCGTCAGAGTGGTAGCCGATTCCGTTGCCTTTTTGATCGTATTTACATATTGATCGTTAGCGAGGGAAGCATCGCTGATATTGGAAAGTTTTGAGGTCGTCTCGGAAAGATTCCGTAATCCATTCCCAAGACTTTCGATCAGCTCTGGTCCGACTTTCGCCTTCGAAAGCATATCATCCAATTCCTGCGTTACAGAGTCGCCTCCGGCAATTGCTCTGCTGGCGCCAGCTTCGTCACCATGATATATCCCGGCTAACTGGGGATATACCAGGCTCCAGTCAGGTTCGACATGTGGCGGCTCAAAAGCTGAAAAGAAAAAGATGATGGATTCTGTCCCTAACCCGATGATCAGCATGATATCTGCACCTTGATAGTGATTGATTTTAAAGAGTGCACCGAAGATTACAACCGAAGCTCCCCAGCCATACAGCTTGGCCATGAAGTTTTTGTAACCTTTTGACCTGACTAAACTCGCTAAACTCATAATAGAATTTTGGTTAAAATGGTTGATTTTTAGTTATTTTCCAGTGATAGAATTAATTATATACGTGTGATGCGCGGGCAGGATTGTCGTCTTTCTGACGTCCCATATAACTCTGGACGCAACGGAAACCGACATAACATTTTGAAGTATCCTGATATTCATAAGCACGGGTCGAAAGACGGATATAATAAGCAACGTCTTTCCAGGAACCACCGCGGATCACTTTTCTTTTCATAATAGGAGGATCTGATTCAGCAGCATTGTAAGAATAATCCGGATTCAGGTCCCACGCAAAATTATAGGAAGAGGGGTTGTACGTCGAACTGGTCCATTCTGCAACATTGCCGGCCATATCATACAGGCCGAAATCGTTGGCCGGATAGTGGGCGACAATAACGGTATGCAAACCTCCATCATCGATATAGTCACCGCGCATGGGTTTGAAGTTGGCCAGGAAGCATCCTTTGTCATTACGGGTGTACGGACCGCCCCAGGGGTACGGGTTGCCATCATTGCCACCGCGTGCCGCCCATTCCCATTCTGCTTCGGTAGGAAGACGGAACTCACTGACAGCGGCTTCGCCTTTTTTACCAAATAAGAAACTGTTCTTTAACTGGGTTCTCCAGATGCAGAATGCATTGGCTTGTTTCCAGGTTACTCCGACCACCGGGTAATGATCATAGGCAGGATGCCAAAAATATTTTTCGGTCATGGGGTCATTGAAGGAATATGCATAGTCGTGAAGCCAACAAAGAGTGTCGGGGTAAACATTGATAACCTCTTTCCGTACATAAACAGAGCGGTCTTTCAAACCCTGCGGACGGTTGGCAAGTCCTCCTTCTTTGATATCACCACCCTGGGAATAATCTTTCCGGGCAGCAGCTTTCAGATCAACAAAATAGTATTCGTAATACAGTTTCCGGGTATCGATCTCTTTTCTTCTGAAAAAGCGTTCGCCTTCCGGAAGGTACATCTGAGCCAGCGCATCGCGGATATCCTGTTCTTCCGAATTCCATTCAATCCTGGTTTGCCAGTTCAGGAAAGGAGGATCGAATGTTTCTCCGGTCTTCGGATTCTCGGTGACAAAGAACAGTTCGGGACGAATTTCGCCAAGAATTCTCCGGGCAATGGAATCTCTCACCCAATAAACGAACTGACGATACTCGTTGTTCGTGATCTCTGTCTGATCCATGTAATAGGATTGAACAGACACCGTCTTGGGATTGTTGAGCTGGGCGTAGGTGATATTTTCATCTCCAAGGCCCATGGTAAAACTTCCCATAGGAATGTAAACCATGCCAAACGGGTCAGGCTGGTAATATCGCTGCCGGTCATTCACTCCCGTCAGCTCACCGTTTCCTGAGTTACCACAACTTCCCAGGATGACGAGAAGAGCAAAATAAATGAGCAGTCTTTTCATTTTTGGGGCAAATTAGATGATGAAAACAAACGCTTCTTGTTAGGTTTTATTATGTCGAGTCTCAAAATTGATACAGAAAATTGCAAAATTATAAAATTTTAGTTTACAGAAACCTTGTGTTTTTATATCTTTTACGATATTTTTCGAGCTCCATTTTAAAACAATATCCCACCGTCACTTCCATACTTCCACTGTTATACCTTGCCAGGGCAGAGGTACAGATATCGTATGCCAAGCCGATTCGTAAGTTTTTAATGTTCATTCCTGCCAGAAGTATTGCGGCATCCTGATACCGGTACCCGATACCTCCCCAGAATTTCTTTTTATACGTAACAAGTGCACTAAGGTTTCCCTGAAACGATCCTGCATCATAATAAAAGATGGCCGACGGCTTGATCTCCCACATGGGATAATTGGGGAGAATAAAGTTGTAACCACCTGTTAACGTGAATGTTCTGCGATGTCGGTAATAAGTATTATTCCCTTGCGACTGGAGAAGCTGAGCGCCCGAAAGTCCGATATAATATTTATCCGGAACCTCATAATAGACGCCCAAAGAACCATCAAAGATCAAATCAGTCCGCTCCGAGCCCTCTTTAAGTAAAGGGTCATCAGGATCCACAAACTGCTCACTGAATTTTTTAAAATCCAGTTTTATGTTATCAAGCTGCACCTGGAAACCTACACCCAATGTGCCGGCGCCAAGATCAGTACGGTATGCGTAACCCAGATTCACACAGGTATTATCAAAGAATCCGGTCTGGTCTTTCATCACCGTTCCGCTGATTCCGCCGTGAAGAAAACGGATCGGGGCATCAGCCGTGAGGTAAAAAGTAACCGGTCCTGCCGCATTGCCCTTGTCGTCTTTAAATCCGATGTATTGCCCGAGGAAAAGGCCGTTGATGTTGACTCCTCCGCTGTTCCCGGCAAACCCGGGATTATAATACATGTTGCTGAACATGTACTGCGAAAACCTGGGAAGTTCCTGTGCGGTTGTTCCGGAAACCAATGCCAGAAAAAGCGCGACGGTCAGGTTGAATCGTACGGCTTGTTTCTTCATGTGACGCCAGTGGTATGTTTCGGACAACAGATTCAAAATAAAAAGGCTATAATGTTTAAGCTACCTAAAAGCAGGTAAAAGTACAAACTTTTTTAAAATCTCGGTAACATATCCGACTTTTGCACCATAAATTTAACTGGAAATCATTCACTATTATTATTCACAAAAACAAATAAATATGGCATTCACATTGTTAAAAGAGAAACCGTTTACGCGTAAATGGTTCATTTCTTACAGTCTTATCATTATCGGAGCGCTCATCCTTTCTTCGGGCTTCGTGTTTTTCATTACCCCTTATAAAATCGTTCCGGGCGGTGTTTACGGGATCTCCATCGTGCTGCACTACCTCTTCGGCACCCCGGTCGGAGCCATCGCTCTCTGTTTTGATATCCCACTGACAATCCTCGGGATCAAAATCCTGGGTCCCCGCTTCGGCTTCAAAACCGTGCTGGGCTTCTCATTGACAGCGGTTTTCAATGATACCCTAACAATATTTTGGGGTTATAAACCTCTGGTCGAAGGTGACATACTGCTATCTTCCATATTTGGCGGAGTGCTTATAGGTGTTGGACTTGGACTCATATTTAAATCCAAAGCTACCTCCGGAGGCTCGGACATCGTAGCAGCAATCCTTAACAAATATACAAATATCCCTATCGGGCAACTCCTGATTTTCGTGGATTCCACGATTGTGCTGGTCGGTTTGATCGTTTTTCGGGATTGGAAAATTCTCCTGTGCTCCTGGGTCGTCATCTTCATCACGGGAAAAGTGATCGACATCGTGATGGCAGGGATCAGCTACGACAAGAGCCTGTTTATTATTTCAGAAAAACATGAAGAGATCCGTGACAAGATCATCCATAACCTGAACAGGGGCGGAACGCTCATCGAAGGGAAAGGAATGTACAACATGTCGGAACGGAAGATCATTTTCACCGTCGTAAGCCGGCGCGAACTTTCCATCCTCCAGGAATACATTCACTCGATTGACCCGAAAGCGTTCATGACCGTGATCGATGCCACCGAAATCCTCGGCGAAGGCTTCAAATCACTCACAGAAAAGGTGGATAAATAAAGATCTACCTGAAAAGTTTGATGATATCGTTCGCATTGGCGAAGATCAACAACCCGAAGAGAAGAACCATGCCGACAATCTGAGCATATTCCATGAACTTGTCGCTTGGCTTCTTTCGGGCAATGATCTCATACAACAGGAACATCACATGCCCTCCATCAAGAGCCGGGATCGGCAGCACGTTCAGGATCGCCAGCATGATGGACAGGAAAGCCGTCAACGACCAGAATGATTCCCAGTCCCACAATCCCGGGAATATATTACCTATACTAATAAAGCCTCCAACGGATTCGTAGGCTTTCTCCTGGGAAAACAATAACTTGATGGACTTCAGATAGTTACCTGCTCCTTCGTAGGCCCGTACGAATCCGGCGGGAATGGCGGAAAACAGGGAGTAATCCCGTTCGCTGAAGGTCAGGAAATCAATCGGACTTTTGGGATAGATGCCGATCAGTCCTTCGGCCGGAACATTAACCATCATCCGGAGCGTATCACCGCCACGTTCTACCATAATGCCGACAGACTTGTTCTTATAATGTTGAATGGCGCCCCGGAACTGGTCAAAGTAAGCATACAGGGTGTCATTGATCCCGATGATATGATCATTGGCCGCAATACCTGCCGCCTTTGCAGGAGACGAGGTGGTAAAGGAAGCTGCCACAAACGGGATGCGGACCGAAAGGAAGCCGGGAGTCTTCTGTTTGATAAGTTGGTTGATCGCCCAGGGAGGGAGAACCACATCAACCCGCTCGTTATCGCGTTCTACCGTAATCACTTTCACCTCGTCGAGGATCATCTTTCGGGGAATATCGGCAAACTCATTCACCGTTTTTCCGTCCAGCGAGATGATCTTATCGCCATTGCGCAAGCCCATGCGATAGCCCAGTGAATCAACGGTGATCCCGTACTTCACTTCGGAATTGAGTAGATATTGTTCGCCCCAGAAGGACAGGATGCCCACGTAGATCAATCCGGCGAGGATCAGGTTGACCGTCACACCGGCCAACATGACGATGAGGCGCTGCCAGGCCGGTTTTGTCCGGAACTCATAGGGCTGGGGAGGTTGCTTCATGGTTTCGGTATCCATTGATTCATCAATCATACCGGCGATCTTAACGTATCCTCCCAGCGGCAACCATCCTACTCCGTATTCAGTATGTCCTCTTTTAAATTTGAACAACGAGAACCACGGATCAAAGAAAATATAGAATTTCTCCACCCTGATCCCGAAGATCCTGGCGGCTACAAAATGGCCGAGTTCATGAAAAACGACGAGGATGGACAAACTCAGCAGCAGCTGCGCAATTTTGATAGCAATTTCCATTTAGTGAAGGGTTTTATTTCTCTTTTTTTCGAAGGAATTCTTCTGCAATGATCAGGGTTTCCTGATGAGTCATTATATAATCTGATAATCCCGGGTTGTTTATAAATGCGACGTGCTCCATACAGTCTTCGATAACATGCGAGATATCGAGGAAGCCGATCCGGTCATTGAGGAATGCCTGAACAGCTGCTTCATTGGCAGCATTCAGGATGCAAGGTAAGTTGCCGCCCTTTTCGATGGCGCGGTATGCAAGCCCGAGGTTCCGGAACACCTCCCGGTCGGGTTGTTCGAAAGTCAGTTCAGGGTATTTGGTAAAATCAAGCCTCGGGAGTCCGGAAGGAATTCTGGAGGGATAACCAAGGGCATAAAGGATGGGCAATCGCATATCAGGCAATCCCATCTGGGCTTTGATGGATCCGTCGACAAACCGAACCATGGAGTGAATGATCGACTGTGGATGCACAACGACATCGATCCGATCGGGAGGTATGTCAAAAAGCCAGCGGGCCTCAATCACTTCCAGCCCTTTATTCATCAGGGTGGCAGAGTCGATCGTGATCTTGTGTCCCATCTGCCAGTTCGGATGCTTCAACGCCGATTCTTTTTTCACACCGGCCAGGTGCTCGCGGGTATGCCCCCGGAAGGGGCCTCCCGAGGCGGTCAGGTAAAGCCTGTCGACGGCTTCATGACGTTCGCCGGTCAGGCACTGGAAAATGGCCGAATGCTCTGAATCGACCGGGATAACCATACGGCGGTGCTCCCTGGCCAGGCTCATGATCATATCACCGGCGATAACCAGTGATTCCTTGTTGGCCAGCGCAAGGTCCTTGCCGGCCGATAATGCGCGGATAGCCGGCAGCATCCCGGAATAACCGACAAGGGAATTCAGCACCAGATCAATGCTTTCAACCTCCACGATTTGTGATATCGCATCTTCACCGGCAAAAACTTTTATGGGATAATCTTTTAACCCCTCGCTTACTTTCAGGTAACAGGCTTCGTTGCCAATGACCACGGCATTCGGTAAAAACTCAATGGCCTGCCTGATCAACTTCTCGGTATTATTTTGGGCGGTCAATACCTCCACTCCGAATAAGTCAGGATGTTTCCGGATCACATCCAGTGCCTGTGTCCCAATAGATCCGGTCGATCCAAGTATGGCGATCTGCTTCTTCAATGTTTTGTAACCAGATTAAAATGAAATATAATCGACCGGGTTGATCGGGGTTCCATCGTACCATAGTTCAAAGTGAAGATGGGGCCCGGTGGTCAGTTCCCCCGTTTGGCCGATGATGGCAATGGGTTCTCCTGCTTTCACCCGTTCGCCCTCCCTTTTCAGGAGAGCGGAATTATGTTTATAAACCGAAATGACATTCTGAACATGCTGGATGGCAATGACATAACCCGTCTCCACTGTCCAGCCAGTGAAAATTACCGTGCCATCAAGGATAGCTTTGATGGCTTCGTTTTCTTTGGCCACAACATCTACGCCAAAATGTTGCCTGACCGGGTTAAACTGATCGGTGATGGTCCCCTTAATCGGTACAAACAGCAACACATTTCCCAGGGAAGATTTCGCCCGGGTGGAAGAACCGGGGCTTTCCATACGATAAAGGCTGTATTTTGCCTGATTCTCCACTTCTACTCGCAACAATGAATCTTCCACGGAATGGGTAAGTTGCACATCTCCGTAATGGCGCATGGTATCTTTGGCTCCCGGGACCTGACTGGTCAGGTTGGTCCCATTGATCACATTCTTTAAATTTTCAAGGTACTTGTCTTTCCGTTGTAACTCCTTTTCGATGGAATCGGTTTTCATCTGAAGTTCATAGAGACCGCGCTGTAACCTGACACTGGAATAACCCGGGATATACTCACGTAAAGGAGTGAAGGCGATGAGGATGGTGGTCAGGAAGATGAGGATAATGGTCAGCGTACCGAGCGCCACAAACACATTGAGACGTGAGAGGCGAAAGGTCAGCCGTTCTTCCAACGTTTCATCGTTCATGAAGACGAGCCGGTACTTATTTTTCAGTTTCCGGTACCACTTACCTTTTTGTCCTGGTTGTTTCTGCTCCATCATTCATTTCATTTCCCGGGCTGCGGGATTGCAAATATCGTAAATAAATCGAATCGGGTTGACCCTTGCGCAGATGGAAGGGCGCTGGTAGGTGAATTTAAGAGCCGGATAGTGACTTTTTGCGGCATCATTTGAAAAATTAAAATAATTTTGTAGAAATTAAGTTAATAAGCAGACAAACATTTTCCTCATTGAAGCTGAACACAAGATACCCGTTATATGTGATTTTAATCATAACGGCCGGGATGCTCTCGGTGGTATCCTCCTGCTCAACAAAAAAAAATACTTTTACCCGCAGAACCTATCATAACCTCACTTCCCACTACAATGTTTATTGGAATGGGATGGACAATCTGCGTTCCGGGGTAAAAGATTTCAAATCCACGGTCAAAGATAATTATTCGGTTACCCTCCTGATTTACAATTACGGAGACAAATCTGCGGCAGGAAAACTCGGGCAGTATTCGGATATCGCCATTAAAAAATCCTCGAAGACCATTCAAAAGCATTCCATGGTCTTTAACCGGAAAGAGAATGTAAAATGGATCGACGATGCCTATCTGCTCATGGGGAAAGGGTATTTTTTCAAGCAGGATTACGGGATGGCACGCCGTACTTTCGAGTTCGTGGTCAAGAACTACAACGAAAACGAGATCAAGTACGATGCCATGTTGTGGCTGGCCAAGACCAACAATCAGTCGAAAGAATTTGCCAAGGCCGAGCCCATGCTCGATATGCTGGTTGCCAAGATCAACAAGGGAGAAGCGCCTCTGCGTCTGGAAACGGATGTCACCCTGGAGTATGCCCAATTCTTCCTTCTGCAGAAAAATGAAGAGGCTGCCGTTCCTTATATCCAGCGGGCTCTGGAGTTGAATCCCGATCATGCCACCCGCACCCGTTGTTTGTACATCCTTGCCCAGATAGCCCAAAAGAACGGCGATGTAGCTACTGCTTCCCAGTATTTCAAAATGGTGTTGAAAAGAAACCCGTCGTTCGATATGTCATTCAACGCCCAGATCAACATGGCCCAATGTTACGATGCCCAGAGTAACGACCGGGAATTTATCATCAAGAAACTCAACCGGATGCTGAAAGATGATAAAAACAAAGAAAACCTGGACCAGATCTATTACGCTCTTGCCAAAGTGGCTCTCCGCGATGCCGACACGGTTTCGGGGATCAACTATTACATTAAATCCGTCGCTTCCAGCAAGACCAATAACTACCAGAAGGCCATCTCGTCGCTGGAACTTGCCGACATCTATTTCAAAAACAAAAACTACCCCAACGCTCAGTGCTATTACGACAGCACGATGCAGTTTCTGCCAAAAGATTTCCCCAGTTATAAAGAGATCAGCGACAAAACGGCTACCCTGACCAGCCTGGTTGAAAACCTGCAGGTGATCCAGCTTCAGGACAGCCTGCAACATCTCAGCAAGATGAGTGAAAACGACCGGAATAAGGTCATCGACGGCATTATCTCCAACCTGATTGCCGAAGAGATGAAGAAGCAAATGGCAGAGATGCAGCGAAGGGAAAACGAGATGCTGTTCGGACAACAACCTTCCGGAACAGGCTTCAGCAGCGATGCCACCCTTAAAACCGGGAAATGGTACTTCTACAACACCAATGCCTTGTCGACCGGTTTTTCCACCTTTGTAAGGAAATGGGGAAAACGGAAGTTGGAAGACAACTGGTTCCTCAGTCAGAAGATGATGGTGGGCTTTGGCACTTCCGAAGAACAGGATACAACGCAGGCGATTGCGGGATCTGATACCACCGGAGGCGGCCGTAAACTCGACTCCAAATCGGCTTCCGATCCGAAAAAACGCGACTTCTATCTAAAAGATATCCCTTCCACGCCCGAGATGGTGGCCAAATCTGACACGATGATCATCCAGGCTTATTATAACCTCGGGTTCATCTATCTGGACGGATTGGGTGATTACGGGAAATCCATTGAATCGTTTGAGACGCTGCTTGAGCGGTACCCCGCCAATCAGTACAAAGCTCAAACCATCTTCAAACTTCAATCGTTGTATTCCGATCTGCATAATCAACCCAAATCGGATTATTACCGGGACCTTCTGCTCAACGGATACCCGGAAACAGATTATGCAAAACTACTGATCAATCCGAATTATTATAAAGAAATTCATGCCCGGGAAACAGAAGGATTGGATTTTTACGCCGAGACCTTCAAGGCCTTAACGAAAGAGCAGTATTACATGGTACTGAACAATTCAACCATTGCGTTGACCAAATACCAGGGCGATACCTCACTGATCCCTAAATTCGAGTACCTCAGGGCTCTCTCGCTGGGGAAGATCGAAGTGGAAGATTCGTTGGTGGTAGCGCTTCAGGGAATCATCAAGAAGTACCCGAAGAGCAGTGTCAAACCACTGGCGGTGAACCTCCTGAATTACCTTTCGGCCCGGAAAGGGTTGAAAGTAGGCTACACCATCCCGGGAGATACTACCGCTGAAGAACAACCTGAAAACAAACTATACGCACCACATCCGGGTTCGGTCCATTTCTATGTCCTGCTGGTGAACAATAAAAAAGTGGACGTAAACGCATTGAAAATCAAAATTTCCGATTTCAACACCAAGACCTTCAGCCTGGAAGACCTGAAAGTAAATAGTCTGATGCTGGATAATACCACCGAAATGATCACGGTAAACAATTTCGACGATGCTGAAAAGGCCATTAACTACTATAAGATAATCAGGGAAAGCAGGTATGTCTTCACCAAATTGGAGAACACGGGCGATTTCACGGATTTTGTCATCTCGGTTGAAAACTATCCCATTTTTTACCGTAGTAAGAACAAGGAACTCTATAAGAAATTTTTCGAGAGAAATTACCCGCTGGGTCAATGATATGCGATAATCCCTTAACTTTGGTTCAGCGAATGTTGAGCATTACCAAACAGAATCATCATGGTGAAGAATAAAGAGAATGAATTGCCCTCCATTAATCTGCTCGGACCTGGAGCTGAGATTAAAGGAGATATTAAAGTTAACGGCGATTTTCGCATCGACGGTACGCTGATCGGATCCATTGAATGTAACGGAAAGATCGTGGTTGGCCCGTCCGGAGCCATTGAGGGAGACATCCAGTGTCAGAATGCCGATTTTTCAGGCGATGTGAAAGCCACGGTGAAAGTGACCGAATTGCTGACATTGAAACAAACCGCACAGTTTTCGGGAGAAATTTTTACGAACAAACTAGCGATTGAACCCGGGGCAAAATTTTCCGGAACCTGTAAAATGGATGGTTCGGGGAACCGGGATGTCAAGTCGGCTTCACCTGAAATTCCACCCCCGTCTAATGCCACCGCAGCAAAATAACCCCCTTCAGAATTATGCCCGTTACACCAGTATCGGGCTTCAAATGCTGGTGATTATCTTTTTGGGTGTATTCGGAGGATATAAACTGGATCACTTCCTCCATACCGCACCCTTGTTCACTATCTTTCTTTCTTTTGCCGGGGTTTCTCTGGCTATCTATCATGCCATTAAAGATTTTATCAGATTCAATAAAAACAAATCCGGGGACAAAGGATCCCGTTAAAATAGCGCTGAAATGAATGAAACCATGCGGTTCTTTACAAAACGTCTTCTGATCTTTTCGGCCTTCCTTGCCTGTATCGGAAGCATTCTGTTTTTCCTGTTACCTCCCGGTTATATTTCCAAGGCATTTCCGGCCTTGGTTCTGTTCTTTCTCCTCGTGACCATTTGTCTGATATGGTATCTCAGTCGGGCAAGCCAAAAAAGCTTCATTAAATTTGTCAATGCATTCATGCTGACAACAGGCCTGAAACTGCTGCTGCTCATACTGGTTGTCGTTGGTTACATCTTTATCAATCCCGATGACAAAGTTGCCTTCGTAATCATCTTTTTTATCTTATATCTTTTGTACTCCGGGTTTGAAGTGTACTCCGTCCTGTACCTCTCCCGGCATCAGAAAAAAGAATGATGAGATTTTTTCCTTTTACCCTTCCCCTTCTGTTTTATTCCCTGCTGCCGGTTTGCAGCCAGTCTGCAGTACCCGATTCGCTGATCACTCCGGTTCATTACGACACGAGTTATATCTTTGATTACAAAAATGTGCTGTCGGCCAGGTTTTACGGTTTATTTCAGGATACCCGGCTGGTCATCTACCAGAAAGAATCGGGGAACATCGTCTTCAAACCCAATCTTCCGTTCAAAGTGGGTATTGCGGGCTTTTATAAATGGTTCGGTCTGGGGTTGTCGATGTATTCCCCCGTTTCCACCATTGATAAAGCAAAGGAAGGAAAGACCAGCGCCATCGATCTGCGACTGAACATTTACAGCAATGTATTTGCCCTTGAAGGGCACCTTCAGCGTATACGCGGGCTCTATATCTCCAATTTCCCGGGACCTGACGACAATCATTTCACCAACCCGGGATTTACGGTTCACTCCATCGGGATCAATGGATATTACATTCAGAATTACCGGCGTTTCTCTTTCCGATCGGCCTATTTTGAAAACGAATGGCAACGCAGGAACGCCGGAAGTTTTATTTCGTGCCTCAGTGTGAATGTTTCAGCATTGGACGGAAGTGGAAATATGATCCCCGATGATTTCATGCACCTGTATGATTTCGATTCGCTGAAGAATTTTTCGAAAGCTACGCTGGTATCCGTTTCACTCTCACCTGGTTATGCTTATAATCTGGTCTTTCTGAAAAAGTGTTTTTTTCATGTGACCGGTTTTGCGGGACCTGCTTATAATGTGATGTCCGACCGGTCTATCAGCATGGGAGAAAAACTGGACGTGTTCTCTTTGTTGCTTTCTTTCCGCGGAGCATTGGGGTACAACGGAAAAAAGTTCCATACCGGGATCAGCGCCATCTTTGGCGGACTGCAACCTTTCGCCTCCGAGAAATATAACTTCTACATCGACCCTCCCCAATTGAGGATCTGGGTAGGGACTCGCTTCGACATCTTCAAAAAGAAAAACAAAAAAAATGTAGTACCTTTGCCTCCGGAAATTCAAGAATAATAAACATTACAGAAATAAAACCGGCCGCATAAATACCGGCAACCAGATCATATGAAAAGGAAAGGTGAACTGAGCTACGAAAAGTTCGAAACATGGGACCCGGACAAGCTGAAAGAGCTGAGTATGCATTACCACGAAATCCTGCGCCTGATCGGTGAAAATCCGGAACGGGAAGGATTGCTTAAAACACCGCTCCGCGTTGCCAAGTCCATTCAGTTTCTTACTCAGGGCTATGATATTGACCCGATTGAGGTGCTCAGTTCAGCCAAATTCCGGGAAGACTACCGTCAGATGGTGATCGTGAAAGACATCGAGATCTATTCTTTATGCGAACACCATATGATCCCCTTTGTCGGAAAAGCACATGTGGCGTATATCCCCGACAAGTACATCACCGGACTCAGTAAAATAGCCCGGGTGGTGGAAATTTACGCCCGCCGGCTCCAGGTACAGGAACGCCTGACCACTCAGATCAAAGATGCCATTAATGAAGCGCTCCAGCCTCTCGGTGTGGCCGTGGTAATCGAGGCACGACATTTGTGTATGTCGATGAGAGGGATTCAGAAACAAAACTCTGTCACCACCACCTCCGACTTTGTCGGGGCCTTTGAACGTGAAAAAACCAGGGCTGAATTCCTGCATCTGATCAGTAACAAATTACATTAATCGATTTAAAAACAAGATATTATGTTCGAAAATAATAACGGGTACTTCACTGCCCAACAACCTGCAACCACCGGAACACTTGCTAAAAGCTTTATGGCCAATGTCTTCCTGTGGATGACCGTGGCCATGTTCGTCACCGCCGCAACGGCCTTCTGGTTTGCCTCTGACATCTCCCTGATTACCAGCCTGGTGAATGTTGAAACCGGCGGAATGACCGGGCTCGGCTGGATCGTTACCCTTGCTCCTCTCGGATTTGTTCTGCTGATGTCATTGGGTTACCAGAAATTGTCACCTGCCATTTTGACACTCCTTTTCCTGGGATTCTCTATCCTGATGGGAATGAGCCTTAGTTTTGTCCTTCTGATTTATACCGCTGCTTCTGTATATAAGACCTTTGCTATCACGGCCGGCATGTTCGGCATCATGGCAGTGACCGGGTATACCACCAAGACAGACCTGACCAAATTCGGATCGATCATGATGATGGGACTCATCGGCATCATCCTGGCCATGGTCGTCAACATCTTTTTGAAAAGCAGCGCCCTCGAGTTTATCATCAGCATCGTCGGAGTCCTCGTATTCACGGGTCTGACGGCCTGGGACGTCCAGAAACTGAAACGTATCGGCACCGCCGATATGGATCAGGTCAACACCAAAAAGATGAGCATCATGGGAGCTCTCACGCTTTACCTTGATTTCATCAACCTGTTCCTGTTCCTGCTCAGGTTTCTTGGAGACCGTAAGTAACAATCCACCCAAATCAACCATTCAACAAGGATTATTATGAAAGCATACGTCTTCCCCGGACAAGGGGCACAGTTTGTAGGGATGGGAAAAGATCTATATGAAAATTCCTCCCTCGCGCATGATCTGTTTGAAAGAGCGAATGAAATTCTGGGATTCCGGATCACGGACCTGATGTTTAGCGGGACTGATGAAGATCTCCGGCAGACAAAGGTCACGCAACCGGCCATTTTCCTTCATTCTGTTATCCTTGCGGCCTCACTTGGCGATGCTTTTCAACCTGAAATGGTAGCCGGACATTCGCTGGGAGAATTCTCCGCGCTGGTATCCGCGAAAGCCCTTTCGTTTGACGACGGCCTCCGGCTTGTCTTCGCTCGTGCCATGGCCATGCAGAAAGCCTGTGAGAAGGAACCCTCCACGATGGCTGCCATCCTGGGCCTCGATGACCAAAAGGTGGAAGAGATCTGTAAAGAGATTGATGAAGTAGTGGTACCTGCCAACTACAACAGCCCCGGCCAATTGGTGATCTCGGGAAGCATCAAGGGAATAGAGATCGCATGCGAAAAGCTGAAAGCTGCCGGTGCCAGGAGAGCGTTGCCGTTGAAAGTCGGCGGAGCTTTCCACTCCCCCCTGATGGAACCTGCCCGCGTGGAACTGGCTGAAGCCATCACCGCCACTACCTTCAGTGAACCCGTATGCCCTATCTACCAGAATGCAACCGCTCAGCGGGTCACCGATCCGGCAACCATTAAAAAGAACCTCATCGCCCAACTCACCTCTCCGGTGCTCTGGACCCAGCTGACACAAAATATGATTGCCGACGGTGGAACGGAATTTATCGAAGTAGGCCCCGGAAATGTTCTCCAGGGACTGATTGGCAAGATTAACAACTCGGTTCAGACTTCACACGCCTGAACCGGTTTCCCTGTTTTTATTTCCTCCCGGAATATTGCTCGTCATAATACTTCTGGTACGCGCCGGAAGTAACATGCTCAAGCCATGGTTCATTGTTCAGGTACCAGTCGACGGTTTGTTCCATTCCCTGTTCGAAGCTGACGGAAGGAGCCCATCCAAGTTCCCGTTGCAGTTTGGTGGAATCGATGGCATACCGTAAATCATGACCTGCACGGTCTTTAACGAACGTTATCAGCTGTTCCGAAGCCCCGGCCTGACGGCCCAGTTTGCGGTCCATGATCCGGCATAACAACCGGATGAGATCGATGTTCTTCCACTCGTTATTACCGCCGATATTGTAAGTTTCGCCGTTAACGCCGCGGTGAAAAATCAGGTCAATGGCCAGCGCATGGTCTTCCACGAATAACCAATCACGGATGTTCTCCCCTTTCCCGTATATCGGTATGTTGAGGTTCTTTCGGATATTGTTGATCGAAAGAGGAATCAGTTTTTCCGGGAATTGGTACGATCCGTAATTGTTGGAACAGTTGGAAATGACAACGGGGAGCCCGAAAGTATGGGAATAGGCACGTACCAGGTGATCAGCGCTGGCTTTAGAGGCCGAATAAGGACTTCTGGGATCGTATCTTGATGTTTCGGTAAAGTACCCCGTCTCGCCGAGAGAACCGTAAACCTCATCGGTAGAAATCTGGTAAAACCTCTTTCCTTCGGTCCTCCCCTCCCATTTTTTCCGGGCGGCATTCAGCAGGTTAACCGTTCCAACGATATTGGTAAAAATAAATTCATTCGGATTGGAGATCGAACGGTCAACATGGGATTCAGCAGCAAGGTGAATAACCCCGTCGATGGGGTATTGCTCGAACACCTCCCCGATGGCCCCGGCATCCACAATGTCGGCCCGGATAAAGAGATAATTGGGAGCGGATTCGATATCCCGCAGGTTTTCAAGGTTCCCGGCATAGGTCAATTTATCCAGATTAATGATTCGGTAATCCGGGTATCGGGTAACAAAACGCCTTACTACATGCGAGCCGATAAAGCCGGCTCCTCCGGTGATCAGAATCGTTTTTTCCATAAATGTCATGCTTTATTTTTCCGGGATACAACCTGTTCCCACTTCCATGCCGACAATGTCATCTCATCGAGGGTCCTCATGGCTTTCCATCCCAGTACTTCATTTGCTTTTTTCGGATCGGCCCATACCTGTTCGACATCACCCGGGCGACGATCCATTATCCGGTAAGGTATTTTCATCCCCGTGACACGTTCGAACGACCGGATCACATCCAGCACGGAATACCCGGTACCGGTCCCCAGGTTAAAAATTTCCCGCTGTTCCTTCATCTCCCCTTTCAGCATCCGTTCCAGGGCTGTCACATGAGCCTTGGCCAGATCCACTACATGGATATAATCGCGGATAGCCGTACCGTCGGGAGTATGATAATCGCTTCCGAATACATTCAGGTGATCACGAATCCCCATGGCGGTTTGAGTGATATACGGCATGAGGTTATTGGGCACCCCTAACGGTTGTTCTCCGATCAGCGCTGATTCGTGGGCCCCGATCGGGTTGAAATACCTCAACAGGATAGCCCGGAAAGAGGATACCTTGCATTGATCATCAATGATCTCTTCGGCGATTTGTTTCGTATTCCCATAAGGAGAAAGGGCCTGTTTAACCGGAGCGTTCTCTCCTACCGGCAACTGGTCAGGATTTCCATATACCGTGCACGATGAGGAAAACACCAGGTTGGATACCTGATGATCGGTCATCCCCCTGACCAGGTTTATCAGGGAAAACAGGTTGTTCCGGTAATATTTCAGGGGATTGGTCACCGATTCTCCCACGGCTTTGCATGCCGCGAAATGGATCACGGCACCAAGATCGGGATAATCGGAAAAAAACTGATGTGTCCGCGAACCATCTGCCAGATCAAACTTCTCAAATTGCGGCCGGATCCCGGTGATAGAAGCAATGGAATCCACTACGTCGGCGGAAGAATTCGACAAGTCATCGACAATCACTACTTCGAACCCCGATTGCTGAAGTTCGACAACGGTGTGTGATCCGATATATCCGGTGCCTCCCGTGACCAGTACCTGCATAGAAAATGTATTATAAACTCCAGTAGTTCAATTCTTTAATTTTATTTCGATACATGCCTTTCACGTCCACCAGTACCGCGCCGGGTGTGGTGATGGATTTGAAATATGATTCATCGAGTTCCGCATACGGTTTGTGACCCACGGCCACGATGACCGCATCGTAATCACTGCCAATGTTATCCTGCAACGCAATCCCGTATTCTTCAAAGACTTCCTTTTTGTTGGCAAAAGGATCGACCACTTCCACCCCGACCCGGTATTGTTGCAGTTCACTGACCACATCGGCCACCCGGGAATTCCTGAGATCGCTTACATTTTCTTTAAACGTGATGCCCATGACAAGCACCTTCGAATTCAGGATGTTCTTGCCGGCATTGATTAGTTGCTTCACCGTTTGTTTAGCAACATAAAAGCCCATCGAATCATTCACATATCTCCCGGCGTTGATCACGCGGGCATGATAACGGTATTCTTCAGCCTTAAACGTAAGATAATACGGATCGACGCCGATGCAATGTCCTCCTACTAGACCCGGATAGAATTTCAGAAAATTCCATTTGGTTCCGGCTGCTTCCAAAACATCATAGATATTCACTCCCATCCGGTGGAAGATGATGGAAAGTTCGTTCATGAAAGCAATGTTGATATCACGCTGGGAGTTTTCAATGATCTTGGCGGCTTCGGCCACTTTAATGGCAGGAGCGCGGAATACGCCCGCTTTCACAACCAGTTCATAGGTCTTCGCAATGATTTCGAGGGATTCGGCATCGCATCCGGATACCACCTTGGTAACGGTGGTCAATGTATGTTCCTTATCGCCCGGGTTGATACGTTCGGGAGAATAGCCCACCTTGAAATCCTTTCCCATTTTCAGTCCCGAGAACTTCTCCAGAAGCGGCACACAATCCTCTTCGGTGGCTCCGGGATAAACCGTGGACTCATATACGACATAATCTCCCGGTTTCAGTATCTTTCCGACAGTTTCACTGGCTTTGAGAAGCGGGGTCAGGTCGGGAAGGTTATGATGGTCAATGGGAGTCGGGACCGCGATAATATGAAAAGAACAATCGCGAAGATCTTCATAGTCGGCTGTAAAAGTAATATCGCAGTTGTCAAAGGCTTCCGGCGGCAATTCTTCGCTCGGGTCGATCCGGTTACGCATCATCTCAATCCGGTCGGCCTTGATATCAAACCCGACAACAGATATCTTTTTGGCAAACTCCAGAGCGATGGGAAGTCCAACATATCCCAGACCGATCAATGACAGTTTTGTTTCTTTTTTCAGTAATCGCTGATACAGATCCATAATCTCGGTTATAAGATTCAGATTTTCTTTAAAAACGGATGAATGTCCCCGGTAAGACCTTTAGGTTGAGCTGTTCTGATCTGATGAGCCAGGACGACGCTGGCACGGGCATCGTTCAGCCCGAAGCCATTTCCTTTCAGAATCTCCTGGTACGATAACGTATGCAGGTTCGTAAACCCTTCGCTGAACTCAATTTCCTTGTTATCCAGGGTCAGGGTACGGTATGTTCTTTTTCCCGTTTTCTTCACCTCGTCGGGGATATCCTGATAATCGATGCTCAGGAACCATCTGACGGAAGCGTTTTTCAGTTGCAGATACCCGGCTGCTTTTTCTTCGGTAAGCACATGAACGATGCTTTCTTTTACCTCTCCGAAAATCCAGATCAGCATATCAAAGAAATGAATTCCGATGTTGGTGGCCACCCCGCCTGACTTCTCGACATCACCCTTCCAGGAACGATGATACCAATGTCCGCGTGAGGTGATATAGGTCAGGTCGAACTCATAGGGTTTGGTGGCTGGTTGTTTCATCACCTGTTCCCGTAAAGCAATGATAGCGGGGTGCAGCCGCAGCTGAAGGATCGTATTGACTCTCCGGCCGCTTTCTTTTTCGATCTCGCTCAGGGCATCGATGTTCCATGGATTTAGAACGATGGGCTTTTCACAGATGGCGTTGGCATCGTTTCTCAGCGCCATCCGGATATGTGCATCATGCAGGTAATTCGGTGAACAGATCGAGACGTAATCCACCTTCCGGCCGGGCTCTCCTTTTTCTCCCTGCCTCCGCAACTTATCGAGATGCCGGTCAAACCGTTCCGGCTCGGTAAAGAAATCGGCTTCAGGGAAAAAACTGTCCATGATCCCCACTCCGTCGTAGGGATCCAGTGCTGCCACTAACCGGTTTCCCGTCTCACTGATGGCTTTCATGTGACGCGGAGCCACAAAGCCCGCTGCTCCAACCAGGGCAAAATTCAAGGATTTCTTTTCTTCAGACATCGTTATTCTTCCATTTTTGTCACCGCATCATCCTTCAGCCTGTATCGCTCACCGCTTTCAGGGCAAACGGCGATACCTTCTGCATTGAACTCCAGCCGGTGACCATATTCGCTCATCCATCCGACCTGTTTCCCGGGATTGCCGATCACCAGCGCATAGGGTTTCACCGCTTTCGTCACGACAGCTCCGGCGCCGATAAAGGCATATTCCCCGATATCATGACCGCAAACGATGGTGGCATTCGCCCCGATGGAAACCCCTTTTTTTACCAGGGTCCTGACATACTGGTCACGGCGGATGATCGCACTGCGTGGATTGACAATATTGGTAAACACCATCGAGGGACCCAGAAAGACATCGTCTTCACAAATCACCCCGGTATAGATGGAAACATTATTCTGTACCTTAACATTTCTTCCAAGTACCACTCCGGGAGAAATTACCACATTCTGCCCGATGTTGCACTGGTCGCCTATTTCACTCCCGGTCATAATATGGCTGAAGTGCCATATTTTGGTTCCCTTTCCGATTTTACAACCTTCATCGATGACGGCTGTCTCATGTGCGAAATACGCTTTCTCCATGTACTATTTGTTTAAGAATTCCAGCAGGGAACTCGTAATGTGGTTCAGCTGTTCATCATCAAGCTCCGTATGCATCGGCAAAGAGATCACGCTGTTGGCCAAGGCTTCGGTGATCGGGAAATCGCCCGGTTTATATCTTGGATCGATATATGCTTTCTGCAGGTGCAGTGGCACCGGGTAATAGACCATGACCGGGATTTCTTTGGAAGCCATGTATTCCAGCAAGGCCTTGCGGTCAACATCCTTCGTCACCAGCGTGTACTGATGGAAGACATGGGTAGAATGTTCACCCCGTACAGGGATCTTCAGTTTCGGGTGGCCGCCAAAGGCTTTGTCGTAAAAGTCGGCAGCAGCGCGGCGACGCGAAGCATACTCGTCCAGGTGTGCCAGTTTCACTTTCAGGATGGCTGCCTGTATGCTGTCGAGGCGCGAATTCACCCCGATGTAGTCATGATAATATCTCACTGTCATCCCGTGGTTCACTACAACACGTAACTGCTTTGCCAGCTCGTCGTTCTGCGTGAAGATGGCGCCACCGTCACCATAACAACCAAGGTTTTTGGAAGGAAAGAACGAAGTGCATCCGATTTCTCCCATGGTTCCTGCTTTCTTGCGAGTCCCGTCGCGGAAGATATAATCAGAGCCTATGGCTTGACAGTTATCCTCGATAACAAAGAGATGATGTTCTCTGGCAATTTCCAGCACTTCTTCCATGGGCGCACATTGACCGAACAGATGTACCGGTACGATGGCTTTTGTTTTGGGGGTGATGGCTTTTTTGATTGCTTCCGGATCAATATTAAAGGTGTCGGGATTCACATCCACCAGCACGGGCGTAAGATGAAGTAATGCGATCACTTCTGCGGTAGCAATAAAAGTGAAAGAAGAAGTAATGACTTCATCACCCGGTTTTAATCCCAATGCCATCATGGATACCTGCAAAGCATCCGTTCCGTTTCCGCAGGGAATGACATGTTTCACTCCAAGGTATTTTTCCAGCTCTTCCTGGAAACTTTTCACAGCAGGTCCGTTGATAAAGGCACAGGAATCGATGACCTGCTGAACAGCTGCATCAATCTCGTTTTTAATGCGAAGATATTGACTCCGCAAATCGACCATCTGAATCTTGTTCATGTTGAGTGGATGTTGGTGAGATTTGAACTGAACTTGTTGATAGTATGAACGAGGCAAAGGTAAAATTATTGAATGGATTTGGTACGGAAATCACATACTTTTGTAAATGAATTCCATATTGTAAAAAGACGGAAACCATGAAAAAATTCGCAGTAATTCTGTCAGGATGCGGCGTTTTCGACGGAGCTGAGATTCATGAATCAGTGCTGACTCTCCTGGCCATCGACCGTCAGGGTTCTTCCTATCAGGTTTTTGCCCCTGACATGACACAATACCATGTGATCAATCATCTGACAGGTGAGGTGATGAACGAAAAGCGAAATGTCCTCGTAGAAGCTGCCCGCATTGCCAGAGGAAAAATCCTCCCTCTCAGCGATTTCAATCCGGCCGGTTTTGACGGACTGATCCTGCCCGGAGGATTCGGCGCAGCCAAAAACCTTTGCTCGTGGGCTTGGGAACACGATGACTGCAAAGTGAACCCCGAAGTCGAGAAAGCGATCCGGTCCATGATGAATATGAAAAAACCCGTTGGTGCCTTGTGCATTGCACCTGTCATCCTGGGGACTTTCATACCAGGGAGCCATCTGACTACAGGCCACGACCGGGATTCCCGTGAATTCATTGAAAAGAAAGGCTCGGAATACATCCCTGCAGACCATGGAGAAGTAGTGATCGATGAAACAAACAAGCTGTTCTCTTCACCCTGTTATATGCTGGATGCATCCATATCCCAGATTGCCGATGGAGCCGATAACATGGTCAGGGAAATGTTGAAAAGGATGTAATTACGACCGATCCTTCCTCACTTTGCTGTGGTTGATCCCATAGAAGAAATAGATCAGAAGTCCCACTGCCATCCAGATGACAAGCCGTAACCACGTTTCCAGCGGTAATGCCAGCATCTGAACGATACAGATGAACGCCCCGAGTGCAGGGATGACCGGGACCCATGGTGTTTTAAACGGACGGGGAATTTCGGGCCGTGTTTTCCGCAACACGATAATGCTGATACATACGATGGAAAAGGCCAGTAGTGTTCCGATGGAGACGAGTTCACCCAGGATGCTGATCGGGAGAATGCCGGCCAGGATAATGGCGACACCGCCGGTCATCAGGGTGCTGACATAAGGAGTTTTGAACTTTGAATGAAGATGGGCAAATACCGGAGGTAGCAATCCGTCTTTCGCCATGGTATAAAAAATGCGCGGTTGCCCCAGCAGCATCACCAGGATGACAGAACTTAACCCCGCGATGGCAGCGATCTTAATAATGGGACGCAGCCAGAACATCTTTTGTCCCATGGAATTAACACCCACGGCTACCGGGTCGGCTACGTTCAATAAGGTATAGCTCACAATCCCTGTAAGGACAATAGCTACCAAAATGTACAACACGGTAGAAATGGACAACGAGCCAAGGATTCCCCGTGGCATATCGCGTTGCGGATTCTTGGCCTCCTGCGCTGCTGTTGAAACGGCGTCGAAACCTATATAGGCGAAGAATATTACACCGGCCGCCCGCAATATCCCTGACACACCGTAATGACCCCAGGTGCCGGTGTTTTTCGGGATGAAGGGGTGCCAGTTGGCCGTATCAATGAAATAAATCCCGATGGCAATAAATAACAGGATCACGCTCACCTTGATGATGACCATCACATTGTTAAAATTGGCCGATTCACGGATACCGATGATCAGAAGGCAGGAGATGACCGCAATCACGAACATGGCCGGGAGGTTCAGGATGGCCGGAACCTGTGGCAGAGAGGCGATACTGATCCCCTGAGAGGTAAGCGTTGCCGCCAGGTTGGATGTCAGTTCCTGCCATCCGACCTGGGGCACGTTTATCATGGTTGTTCCGGTTGCTGCTGTAAATTGAACCGGGATGTTTATTCCGAAATCTTTCAGAAAGCTGACCACATATCCCGACCATCCGACGGCAACGGTGGAGGCGGCGAAGAGATATTCCAGAATCAGGTCCCAGCCGATGATCCAGGCCATAAATTCGCCGAGGGTGGTGTAGGAATAGGTGTAGGCGCTCCCCGCAATAGGAATCATGGAAGCAAACTCCGCATAACACAAACCGGCAAAGGCGCAAGCCATCCCGCTGATTATGAAACTGATCACAATCGCCGGACCGGCATATTGTGCAGCAGCCTGCCCGGTTAGTACAAAAATCCCTGCGCCAATAATGGCGCCTACTCCCAGGGTAACCAGGTTGGTCGATGACAACGACTTCTTAAAACCTTGTTTATTCTCTGACGCCTCGTCAAGTAATGACTGCAGCGGCTTGGTAACGAACAATTTTTTTGCCATGCGTACCAGCTTGATACCCGGTTTCGGGAGAGTGTTAATTAATGGCAGCGGCCATTACGATGCTTGCCTGCTTGGATTCTTCAGTTTCAGACCTTGAAGTAAGAATAATCGGGGCGGCAGCGCCCAGGATGGTGGCAGCCAGTTTGGCATTGGCTGAGAATCCGTACGCTTTGTACAGGATGTTCCCTGCTTCAATATCCGGTACAACAAGTAAATCGGCGTCACCGGCCACGTCGCTGACGATGCCTTTATGCTTGGCGCTTTCCATGCTGATGGCATTATCATAAGCCAATGGTCCGTCGATAATGCAATTCTTGATCTGACCGCGTTGTCCCATTTTGGCAAGCAATGCTGCATCCAGGGTGGCAGGCATAGCCTCATTCACCATTTCCACAGCGCCAAGGACTGCAACCTTCGGACGGGTAATTCCGATCTTGTTCATGAATTCCACCGAATTGTTGATAATGGCCACCTTCGTTTTCAGATCAGGAGCAATTACCATGGCAGCATCTGTTACACCCAGCAATTTGTGGTAAGTCGGTACTTCAAACAGGGCAAAATGCGAAAGAACATCCGATTTACGGAGGCCGCATTCCTTATCCAGAACACCACGGAGAAAATGTGCAGAGGTGATATTTCCTTTCATCAGTATGTCACCTTCTTTATCATGAACCATTTTCACAGCACGTTTAACGGCTGCCAGGTCATTTTCTTCGTTCACAATGGTAAAGCCGGAAAGATCGAGTTTAAATTGATCGGCAATCGCTTTAATCTTCACTGATGCGCCAACCAGCGTCGCATCAATCAGACCAAGTTTCACTACTGCGCAAACCGCTTCAAGACAATGTTCATCCTGAGCAACGGCAACAACCACGCGCTTCTTCCGGTTATTTCTTGCAATCTCGTATAAATCAGATAGTTTAGTCGGGCGAATCTTCCCCTCATTTTTATTCGTTGCATTCATAATATTAATTGTTTTATTAAATTGATTTCAAACAACAAACGTACTTCAATTTTGCAAATTCTGCAAACCCCGGGCGAAAAAAGTCATTTCCAAAAAATTCCCTAACTTTGCTCATCAAAACAACTATTCAGACATGAACTTACCTTTTTCAGAATCTTACAAAATGAAGATGGTCGAGGTGATCCGGAAAAGTACCCGACCCGAACGTGAAAAATGGCTGAAAGAAGCCCATTATAATCTTTTCCAACTTAAGAGCGAACAAGTATTCATCGACCTGCTGACCGATTCAGGTACTGGAGCCATGAGCGACAGGCAATGGTCAGCCATGATGACAGGTGACGAAAGTTATGCCGGCGCATCTTCTTACTTCAAACTGAAAGATGCCATCAACGATATCACCGGGTTCGAATTATTTCTTCCTACTCACCAGGGCAGGGCAGCCGAAAACGTTCTCTTTTCTGCCTTGATCAAAGAAGGAGATGTCATTCCCGGTAATTCGCATTTCGATACTACCAAAGGTCATATTGAATACCGCAAAGCCACTGCCATCGATTGCACCATCGATGAAGCATTCGACACCACTTGCATCCATCCGTTTAAAGGCAGTGTCGATATCAAGAAACTCGAAAAGGTCCTTTCCACTTCCACTGCCAACATTCCCTTTATCATTATCACCATCACGAACAACTCCGCAGGAGGTCAACCTGTTTCCATGGAAAACCTGAGGCAGGTTCGTCAGTTGGCCGACCGGTACAACAAACTGGTTGTCTTTGACTCGGCCCGTTTTGCTGAAAATGCGTATTTCATCAAAATGCGTGAAGAAGAATTTAAAGATAAATCCATTCGGGAGATTGTCAGAGAAATGTTCTCCTATGCCGACCTCATGACCATGAGCTCGAAAAAAGACGCTATCGTCAACATGGGTGGTTTTATTGGAATGCGCGATCCCGAGATCTTCAGGAAATGCAGCATGTTCAATATCATGTTCGAAGGTTATCTTACCTATGGCGGGATGTCGGGCCGCGATATGGCTGCACTCGCTCAGGGCCTTTACGATGGTACCGAATTCGAATACCTGGAAACACGTATTCGTCAGGTGGAATATCTCGGAAAACTTCTCACCGATTACGGAATTCCTGTTCAGAGCCCTATCGGCGGACATGCCGTGTTTGTTGATGCCAAACGGTTCCTCCCGAATGTGCCGAAAGAAGAATTTCTCGCGCAGACCCTTGCCATCCAGCTTTACCTGGAATCAGGCGTAAGAGGTGTTGAAATCGGCGCCCTGATGGCCGACCGTGATCCCAAAACCCGTGAAAACCGTTTCCCGAAAATGGAATTGCTCCGTCTGGCTATCCCTCGCAGAGTATACACCGACAACCACATGAACGTGGTGGCAGCAGCCCTGAAGAACGTGTTCGATCGCCGCGAAGAAATCCGCAGTGGCGTCAAGATCGTCAGCGAAGTTCCCATCATGCGTCACTTCACCGTCCAACTGGAACTGGTTTAATCCCCTGTCGGGATGAAAAATAATGATGATATCCATTCATTCCCGGGTCATCTTCCGTACCATTCATCCTCCCTTCCGGAGGTGGTAATTACGGTGGATGACCCGGGGATGGATATCCTCGCCTCCCCTTCCTCCATTAATCATATCCGATCATGAGTTCCCTGGAAATTATTCTTATTGCCATCGGGCTTGCTATGGATTGCCTGGCCGTCGCTGTCAGCTTCGGCGCCAACCGCATGTTGTATGGAAAGTATGTTTTCATTACAGCACTGAGCTTCGGGCTTTTTCAGGGAGTGATGCCCTTGATCGGATGGCTGATCGGAGATTCGCTGAAAATATATATCGAGCAGATCGATCACTGGATCGCTTTCGGCATCCTTGCCTTTATCGGGATCAAGATGATCGCCGAATCATTTTCTGCTCAGAAAAAAAATGACTCTGTCGATATCCGCAAACCGGCCGTTCTCTTCTCCCTCTCCATCGCCACCAGTATTGATGCCCTGATCACCGGGGTCTCTTTCGGGTTCATCGAAGTCAATATCATCCTGGCCGCCATCCTGATCACCATCATCACCTTTATCACTACCGTTGCAGGAGCCTGGATCGGGCGGCACACCACCTTCCTGCCTGCCAAATGGGCCGAACGCGCCGGCGGGCTGGTGCTAATCCTGATAGGCCTGAAGATCGTCATGGAACACATGGGCTGGATCTGACACTGTTTTCTCTGGCAACATTCTTATCTTTGTCTTCACCATTGATCGTTTTGATATGCCCCGAATCACCATCACCAAAGAGTTTTCCTTTGAGGCAGCACACGCCCTCGAAGGATACGACGGCCCTTGCCGCAATATCCACGGCCACTCATACAAACTGGCCGTCACCGTTACCGGTTCCCAACTCACCGATCCCTCCTCTCCTAAAAAGGGGATGATCATTGATTTCAGAGACTTGAAATCGATCGTGAATACCACTATCATTAAACCGTTCGATCACTCGCTGATCCTCCCGCACGACACTTCCCTGCACATCACGGTCAATACTGAAAACGGTCTCCCGAAACTGAAGTTCGTCGATTACCAACCCACCAGCGAAAACCTTTTGCTTGACTTCGCCGAACAGATAGGCCGCCTGCTGCCTCAGGGCATCCGCCTGGTGAAAATCCGCCTCCAGGAAACGTCAACCTCCTTCGCCGAATGGGAGGCAGACCCTGTCGGTTAACTTTCGCGAGGCTCCCTGAAATTCAGTTTGTTTTCGTTGAAGAACTGCCGCCCTTCGGGACTCATGATTCCTTGCAGATGGTAAATGAATATCTCGTGGATGATCCTGGAAGAAAGATCATGACTTATTCTGAAGAGATCCTCAGCCGCCATGTTTTCGACCTTTAATACATGCAGCCCGGCAATGATCTTCGGATTCAGATCCTTCCGGTAAAAACCCTGGCTCTTCCCTTTCACCAGATTGCGATAACCCGATCCGTAAATCTCTTTCCGCCGTTTTTCGATAAACTCTTTGGATAACGCCGGATAATACTTGCGAAGATCATACTCCATCGAAGGATTGGCATGACGGTACATCCGCTTCAGCACTTTATACGCCTCAAAGATTTCTTCGATAGCATTCAATCCCAGTCTTTCCGGTTCCTTTAATCGGACAAACCAACGTGAATATTCCAACTGCAACGCCTGCCGGACCAAATCTTCCTTATCGGCAAAATACTGGTAGAGGGTTTTCTTGGAAATACCAAGATGACGCGACACATCATCCATGGTTACGCTCTTGATCCCGTAACGCTGGTAGATCTTAAAAACCTCTTCGGTTATTTGTTCCGGTCTGAGACTCATTATCCAAAGATAATAAAATGAATCCGGAAACTACGGCCACAAAATAAGTTTTTCCCGTGTACTATTTGAGCCCTTTCAAATTCGCCTGATCTTTCTGCGATTCATAGTGAACGATTCCTTCCGGTGTGGCAATTCCCCGGATGAAATTGTCGAACATCACGTCAAAAAGGGTTTGGAAGGAAAATGTCTCGGGAGGGAAAAAATCAGGATTATGAATATCGATGAGCCGGCGGATATAGAGCCGGGTTACCAGTTCCACACTCAGGTCACTCCGGTACATCCCCTGGGTGATCCCCTTCCGGATGTTTCTCCACATCTGATCGTAAATGAATTCGATCCGATCATCGATGTGCTTCTTGTAAATGTCCGGATAGTACTTTTTCAGGTCAAAAGTCATGGAAGGACTGACATCCCAGAACCGTTCGCTTACGTCCTTACTGACAGTGATCAGGATATCGATGGAATTGACTCCGTCGAAATTATGTGTTTCAAAAATGATCTCGAAATTGCGTCGTTCTAACTCAAGAAGTTTTTCCACCAGTTCATTCTTGCTCGCCACATACTGGTAAAGCTTTTTTTTAGATATCCCTGTCTCCTTGCAAATATCCTCAACAGAAACACTTCTGACGCCGTATTTATAAAAAAGTTCCCTGACCTTCTCAAGGATTTCAATGAAATCTTTTTCCATTCAATTTTGCTGACAATGAATTTTTTCTGATAACAAAATTAAAAAATCCGAGAGAGAAACAAACAGGATGTTCAAAGTTTCTCTGCATCCATCGGATCAGCGTCTCATTGCCGTCTGTACTCCCGGATGAAAGGGGGAGTCGCCGGAAAATCCCGTTTTCAACCCGGAATTTTCTTATGTTTGAGCCTTATTTCACCGTATATGAGAAGAAGAATACCACTCCTGCTGTTATTGTTCATCCCGGTATTTCTATCGGCCCAGGGCACGTTAGAGACGGAGTATGAGCATTCAGGTTTCATGCGGACGCCCCGGTATGCCGAGACCATGGATTACTGCCGGAAACTGGCTGACAGTTCTCCCCTGATCACGATGCAATCATTCGGCAAAAGCGCCCGGGGGCGTGACCTTACGCTCATGATTGTCGATCGTGATGGTTTGAGTGACCCGGAAAAGATCCGGGAGAAGGGTCGTATCGTGGTGTTGATCCAGGCATGCATCCACCCGGGAGAATCTGAAGGAAAAGATGCCGGCATGATGCTTTTTCGTGATCTGGTTTTCCCAAACGGAGCCATCTCCCCTGCTGTAGCCGAAAAAATCCTTGACCGTATCTCCATCCTTTTTATCCCGATATTCAATGCCGACGGTCACGAACGGTTCGGTCCATACAACCGGATTAACCAAAACGGGCCTGAAGAAATGGGCTGGCGGGTTACCGCCAACAACCTCAACCTGAACCGCGACTTTCTGAAAGCAGAAGCCCCGGAGATGAAGGAATGGCTTCAGCTCTTCAACAAGTGGCTCCCGGAATTCTTTATTGACAGCCATACAACAGATGGCGCCGATTATCAGTATGCGCTGACTTACCTGATCGAGATATACGGAAATATGGATGAAGGATTAACCCAATGGTCAAAAGACCGGTTCATCCCGTTCATGGAAAAAGACTTGGAAAAATCGGGGTTCCTCACCTTTCCGTATGTGGGTTTCCGCAACTGGCACGATCCCCGTAGCGGACTGATCATCGAACCGGGTCCGCCCATGCTCTCCCAGGGATATACCGCCCAGCGAAACCGCCCCGGTCTCCTGGTGGAAACGCATATGCTCAAGCCATATCGCACCCGGGTGGAAGCTACTTATCATTGCTTCCTCTCGTCACTGGAAATCCTTGCCGGGGAATCAACAAAACTGAAAGAGCTCGAAAAAAGAGCTGATGACTATGTGTCGGGGCCGGGTTTCCTGCAGTCTCCTTTTCCGCTTCAATTCCAGACTTTCGAAAATGACAGTGTCATGGTTGACTTCAAGGGCATTGAATACACCCTTGTGAAAAGCGACATCAGCGGCGGGACATGGTATAATTACGGCACCAAGCCCGAGTTGATGAAGCTGCCGTTATTCAGGAAATCGCAACCGGTCTTCTCTGTGAACCTCCCGGTAGCCTATATCATTCCGCCGGAATGGGAATCTATCATCAATATCCTGGAACTGCACGGTGTCCGGATGTCCAGGTTGAAAGAGGACCAGCAAGTCACTGTTTCCACCTACCGGTTCAGAAATCCCAAATGGCAGGTCAAACCTTATGAGGGAAGGCATCTGCTGACACAGTTTGATTATGACGAATACACCACCACCCGGATGTTCCCTGCCGGATCTGCCGTTATCGAAGTTTCCCAACAACCAGCCCGTATCATCGCCCACCTGCTTGAACCCAAAGGAGATGGATCGTTGGTTTCCTGGGGCTTTTTCGATATTGTTTTCGAACAAAAAGAATATGCCGAGAATTATGTGCTCGAGAAAATGGCTGCCCGGATGCTGGCTGACGATCCTGCCCTGAAGAAAGAGTTTGAAGAGAAAAAGGACTCCGATACCGCTTTTGCTAACAACCCGCAGCAAATTCTGTACTGGTTCTACGCGCGGTCGCCTTATATCGATCAGCAAATGAACATTTACCCGGTCGGCCGGATCATGGATCGCGAACAGCTCAATTTGCTGAAAAAACAATGATTACAAAAGGATTCTGATCTTTCCTGTTCCTTTCACTACCTGGCCGATAACGACAGCAGGGACATTCCCTGCCTGAGAAAGTATTGTCCTGTACTGTTCGGCCTGATGCTGCGGCAGGGCAATGAGCAACCCGCCCGATGTTTGGGCATCACTAAGCATTATTTTTTGGATTTCACCGATCTCCTTCGGCCATTCCAGAACATCGGAGGCGAAGGTCAGGTTATTCTGCGATCCGCCGGGAATCATGCCCGCCTCGGCATAGGCTGAAGTTTCGGGAAAGAAAGGCACCCGATGAAACCACACTTCAGCATCTGTCACGCTCCCGGCAATCATCTCACGCAGATGACCCGTCAATCCGAAACCAGTGACATCCGTGCAGGCATGGACTTCCATTCCCGCCAGTGCATTGGCGGCTTTCATATTGAGTTCCGACATCGACCGGATGGCGCTTTCCGCTGCAGCTGCCGAAGCATAACCCCGTTTCATGGCTGTCGTCAGAATTCCTGTTCCCAGCGGTTTGGTCAGGATCAGGGCATCGCCGGGCAGAGCGCCCCGGTTTCGCAGGATGCGTGCCGGATCAACGAGACCGGTCACTGTCAGGCCGAATTTGGGTTCCGTATCCTCGATGCTGTGACCTCCGGCAATAGCAATCCCGGCTTCCGTTACTTTATCGGTTGCACCACGGATGATCTCCCGGAGCACATCGAGGGAAAGAGTCTTTTCCGGGAAAGCCACAATGCTCAAGGCAAAAAGCGGTCTCCCTCCCATGGCAAATATATCGCTCAACGCATTGGCTGAAGCGATGGCGCCATAAGCATAGGGATCATCTACAATCGGTGGAATAAAATCAACCGTCTGAACAATTGCTGCATCATCACCGATGCGATACACAGCTGCATCATCCGATGTTTCAGTGCCAACGAGCAGGTTTGCGTCCGTAACTTCCGGCATAGAGGATAAGATCTTTTCCAGCGACTGCGGTCGTATTTTACAGGCGCACCCAAGAGCATGCGAATACTCTGTAAGGCGGATGTCATACGTGGCTGTATTGCTTGGTTCTGCCGATTCGTCAGCCACCTGCCGGTGATACACAGAACAGATAGCTGCGGCAGCCCGGTCAATCTCCTCGGGCGTAGTCAACCGACCGACCGATAACCGGATGGTTCCTGCCGCCAGGGAAATGGGGACCTGCATGGCTTCCAGCACGTTTGAGACGGTGATCTTATCGGCATGGCAGGCCGCTCCTGCGGAAGCAGCAACTTCCGGCATCCCGCTCAGCATGGTTTGTGCATTAGCATGAGGGAAAGAAAGACTGAGGGTATTGGGTAACCGCAGTTCCGGATGTCCGTTCAGCCTGGCTTGCGGGACTCCGCGAAGGATCGCATCATGAAGGCGGTCCCGCATGGCTTTCAGATGCGCAGCGGTTTCCGGAAGACGTTGTTCAGCCAGCTCTGCGGCTTTCCCCAGCCCTGCTATCTCAATCACATTCTCGGTCCCGGCCCGATGGTTGTGTTCATGATTGGCTCCATGTATGAGTTTTTCCAGCTCTGCTCCCCGCCTTATATAGATTGCCCCGATCCCTTTGGGAGCATAGAATTTATGCCCGGCCACCGAAAAGAAATCCACCCCCATTTCTTTTACATTCACCGGAATTTTCCCCACGCTCTGCGCTCCATCCGAATGAAACAATACTCCATGAGCCTTTGCAATCCGGCCAATCTCCCGGATAGGCTGAATGGTACCCACTTCATTGTTCGCATGCATGACCGTGATAAGGATCGTTTCCGGCGTAATGGCAGCTTCAATCTCTTCAGGATCGATCATTCCGTAAGGGTCCACCCCGACATAAGTCACCCTGAAACCCTGTTTCTCCAGATACCTGCATACCTCCAGTACCGAAGGATGTTCAATAGCGCTGGTGATGAGGTGGTTCCCTTTCGCCCTATTGGCGAAAGCAACTCCTTTAATCGCGTAGTTATTGGATTCTGTTCCACCGCTGGTGAAGATGATCTCGTCGGAATGGCATCCGAGTAAACCGGCCAGTCGCTTTCGGGCAAGTTCAACAGCCTGCCGGGCCATTATTCCATAAGAATGGGTGCTGGAAGGGTTTCCAAAGTATTCATCAATATAAATCCTCATCTCCGAAGCAACTTCCGGATCCAGAGGCGTTGTAGCATTATAATCGAGATAAACAGGGCTCATTTCAAAAATTTTCTTTAATAAAGGACATCAGGCGAAGTGCAGTCTGCTCGCCGGGCTGAGATATTACAAACCGGGAAATCCTCTGCCCCGGACGTCTGAAAGTGGAAAAATCGTAAGCTTTATCGTAATAGGTAAGTACATTGGAGGCAACTTTTTCAAATTCGCTGTTTTCAATGGCTTTTAAAGCATCAAGGGTACGTGGTCGTCCTAATCGTTCCGAAATTTTTGTAATCGCTTCCGAAAGCAGCTTTTTATCATACTGTGCATATTCCTCCACCAACCTCCGGATCCTGTCCGCTTTAGGGACATCGATCAGTAACAACCAGCCGGTACAAATCTTGTCAAAAACAGGCTCCGGCAGTGTCACCCTTCCAACCATCCGGCTTTCGTCTTCCAGCCATACAGGTTGTGAAAGATCAAATTTCGACCATTGCAGGTACAGCTCATTCTCGAATTGTTCATTGGTTGGCTGGGCAGGTTGCCCTAATGCTCCGAATGCTGATCCTTTATGACAGGCAAGTCCTTCCAGATCGATGACCTGGCAACCGTTCTTTTCCAGCATTTTCAGTATTTCTGTCTTCCCTGACCCGGTATACCCTCCGATCACCATCACATGAGCCGGTTTTCCCAACTCGGCCCTGACGAAGCGCCGGTATTCTTTGTATCCACCTTTCAGCAGGGAAGGTTCAAACCCTTCCCGGGCAAACAGCGCTGCCATTTCGGCGCTTCGCATACCCCCTCTCCAACAGTGAACGAGAATCCGGTGATCTTTGGCCACTTCCTTCAAGGAATTCAGATAGAAAGGAATCTTCGGAGTGGCAATTTCCATCCCTTTTTCTATAGCCGCCTCACTCCCCACCTTGGTATAAATCGTCCCGATGATAGCGCGTTCCCGGTCATCAAATAAAGGGATGTTCACTGCACCGGGAATATGCCCCTGGAAATATTCTCCCGGCGACCGTACATCGATCACGGGAGACACCTGTGCATCTCGCAGAAACTCATTTGGATCAAGGATTGGGATCATCCGTTCAATTTGTTTGCAAAAGTATGGAAATCTGTGGTCCCGAAAAATATAACCGTTCATTCATAATCACTTGTACAATGGAATTGGAAAAACGGTACTTTTGCACCTTCACATTTTATCCCGTATTATGAGTGACTTTATTCATCACGAATGCGGGATTGCGCTGGTTCGCCTGCTCAAACCCCTTGAATATTACCTGTCGAAATACGGCACGCCTTTCTATGGCCTGAACAAAATGCATCTGCTTATGGAGAAGCAGCATAATCGTGGTCAGGATGGCGGTGGTATTGCAGCATTAAAGCTGGGGCTTGATCCGGGAAAAAGATATATTTCAAGGATCCGGTCCAATTCCGACGCGCCGATTAAAGAGATTTTCTCAAAAATCGGTTCTCAATTGAAGAAAATCGAAGCAGAATCTCCCCAACATCTATCAGATACCGGGTGGCTGAAAAACAATGTCGACATCTATGGCGAGCTGTTTTTGGGCCATCTTCGTTATGGTACCTTCGGGAAAAATACCCTCGATAACATTCACCCGTTCATCCGGGAAAACAACTGGATCACCAGAAACTTAGTGCTGGCGGGCAATTTCAATCTTACCAATGTCGATGAACTTTTCGATCGGCTGATAGACCTGGGGCAATATCCTGTCGAAACTTCTGATTCCATTACCATTCTCGAGAAGATATGCCATTATCTGGATGAAGAGAACGACATCCTTTTCCGGAAATTCAGGAAACAGGGTATACCGAGCAGGCATATCCCTGTGGAAATTGCCAAAAGTTTGGATGTTCAGAAGATCCTGACCCGTGCTACTGATGCTTGGGATGGCGGATATGTCATCGCCGGATTCTTCGGTCATGGCGACAGTTTTGTGATGCGTGACCCCGCCGGCATCAGACCTGCTTTTTATTATGCTGATGATGAAATAGTTGCCGTCGCATCCGAACGGCCGGTTATCCAGACAACCCTTAATCTGAATGCAGAACAGATCAGGGAAATCAAACCGGGGCATGCGCTTATCATTAAACTGGATGGAACGGTAGCGGAAAAGCAGTTTTCCAAACCTGTCGAAAAGCGTTCCTGTTCTTTCGAACGGATCTATTTTTCCCGGGGTACCGATAAAGACATCTACGTTGAGCGAAAGAATCTCGGAAAGTTTCTTACTCCCTCCATTCTGAAAGCAGTCAACTATGACATGGAGAATACCGTCTTCTCTTTCATCCCCAATACTGCCGTTGATGCTTTTTACGGGATGATAGAAGAGCTGAATAATTTCTGCTCCCGTATCAAGAAAGAAAAGATCCTGGGCCTGGATAAACTGTCACCGGAAAATCTGGATCGAATCCTTCAATTGAAACCCCGGATGGAAAAGGTAGCTGTCAAGGACATGAAACTCCGCACTTTTATCACGAAGGAAAGCCACCGCGACGATCTGGTGACTCATGTTTATGATATTACCTATGGCACTATCCGGAAAGGAATGGACAACCTGGTTGTCATTGACGATTCCATCGTCAGAGGGACTACGTTAAAGCAAAGTATCATCCGGATACTCGACAGGCTCGGCCCTAAAAAGATTGTGGTGGCTTCTTCAGCGCCTCAGATCCGTTATCCGGATTGCTATGGGATCGACATGGCCAAAATGAATGATTTTATCGCCTTCAAAGCAGCTATTGCATTGTTGAGAGAGACCAGGCAGGAACACATCATTAACGATGTTTACAACAGATGTAAAGCCCAGGAGAACATTCCCAAAGAAGAGGTGGTCAATTATGTGAAAGGGATATACACTCCCTTTACCGCTGACAGGATCTCCGAAAAAGTTTCTGAATTAGTAACCCCTCCGGGCAATAAATCTACCGTGGAGATTGTCTATCAATCCATTGAAAATTTACATGCTGCTTGTCCCGGGCATACCGGCGACTGGTATTTTACCGGTGATTATCCTACCCCGGGAGGCAACAAAGTAGTGAATCGCGCTTTTATCAACTTTATTGAAGGCCGCGATATCAGAGCTTATTGATCTTTAAGTAGGAATCGCTGATCTTCCCGGCAATCATTTTCATTTCCTCAGCAGGCAGTTCGAGTTTAGGCTTTTTAAAGTCGATATCGTAAATGGTCTGGAGAGGTACCAGGTGAATGTGTGCATGATGCACTTCCAAGCCTATCACGGCTATTCCAATGCGTTGGCACGGGATTACATTTTCCACAGCAAGAGCCACTTTTTTGGCAAAAAGAAATAATTGCTGATATTGGTCATCATCGATATCAAAAATATAATCCTTCTCTTTTTTCGGGATTACCAGGGTATGACCTGACGCCAGTGGATTAATATCCAGAAAGGCCAGGAATTGGTCAGTTTCTGCCACTTTATAGCAGGGGATTTCTCCTTTAACGATACGTGAAAAAATACTTGGCATGGCTTTAAATATTTCGGGTAATTTCAATGATTTCGAAAGACACCACCCCTGCAGGCACCGTTATTTCGACGATCTCTCCGCAACTCTTTCCAAGAATTCCCTTAGAAATAGGCGAATTTACCGAGATTTTACCAAGCTTAACATTAGCTTCATTTTCCGGGACCAGGGTATAGCTCACCATGGTCCCGTTTTTTATGTTTTTAAGGCGTACAGTAGAAAAAATCAACACTTTGGAATTATCAATTTTCTTCTCATCGATCAGGCGTGCATTACTTAGCATTTCCTGAAGCTTTGAAATCTTCATTTCAAGCATGGATTGCGCTTCTTTAGCTGCATGATATTCTGCATTCTCCGACAAATCGCCTTTGTCTCTTGCTTCAGCAATCTGTCGTGAAATACCGGGACGTTCAACCATAACCAAATGATTCAACTCATCTTTCAGTTTTTCTAACCCTTCAGCGGTGAAGTACTTAATGTCTGACATTCCTGTGTTTTTTTTGGATTATTATAAAGCAAAAGACCCTTAGACAAGGGTCCTTATGCTAGTAAAACAAAGATAATGAAATAAATGACGTTTTAAACTTCTAAGTTAAAAATTAAGTTTTAACCCGATTGTATGGATACCGCCATAAGGATTTGTAGCGCGGTATGCATAATCGATACCAATTCCGGTCATTTTTTCTTTATTGAAAGGTACGTTTACCGAAACACCGGCGCTTGGCCCGGTATACCAGGTTCCGCGTTCTTCAAGGGTGTTGTTGAACATTCCGTCCTGATAGGTATACCCAACCCTGAGTCCGAGATAATGTTTCAGATTATATTCCAATCCTAACACAACCTGGTCTTTGGTGAAAGAGTTTGAGTTAAAGTTACCGGCCAGTGTCAGCGTGTTCATATCTCCCATATGGAAATCATAAGAGGCACCAATACGTAAGGTAGTCGGCATTTCAAACTTTTCTCCACGTTGAGCAACGGTAAACAGGTCATTGTCATCGCCATGACCGGGAATAACACCTCTGAAAGAAAGTCCGTCTCCTGAAAATTTCATGGAGGGTCCCAGGTTCTTCAGTGCAACCCCGAATTTGATCTGTTCCCTGTCACCGGTCACATACTGAATCCCTGCATCAAGAGCGATACCCATAGCGCTGGCATCTGACATGGATTCGGAAATGACTTTCAGGTTCAAACCTCCGTAAATGCTATTGGAAAAAGCTTTGGAGTATCCCAGGTTGATATTAAGGTAACTGGGTTTGAAAGTTCCAAGGCCTCCTTCCGGCGACTGCACCGTTGTGATGTCAATTTCACCAAAGTTCATAGACATGAATGATGCGGTCAGCACACCGGAGTTTTTCCCAAGACTGGTGCTTAATCCGAAGGTATAAAGATTAACATCGGCTCCGGTCAGGTAATTGGTATAAGAAAAGATGATTTCTGTTCCCGAAACGAAGGCTGTTCCTGCGATATTTGAAAACAGTGCTTCAAGCCCCTGGGTACAGGAAGTTCCTACACCACCCCATCCTGAACTTCTTGCCCATGGATTGATCAGCAGTTCAGATGCTCCGGCCTGACCGGAACGGTCTTTGTTTCCGGCGGCCGCATATTGTGAGGGAAAGGAAACCAACCCGACTAAGAATATTGCTAGTAAGATGCCATATATCTTTTTCATAATCCTGTATTTTTTGTTTTGATACATTCGATAAATCTATTATTACAGTGAGTTCAGGTCAACAGGTCGCAATATTCCGAACCATTTAAGGGTTCTCTCTCCCAACCCGTCGGCTTTTACGTGGATAAGGTAAACACCACCGGCAATCGGGATCCCTGCAAAATTCTTCAGATCCCAGTCAATCGATGTTTTTGCTTCTGTGTTCATCCCATCTGTAGAAGATCTCGGTGTAATAACACCCGATTTATCTACTTTAAATTGACGGATCAATGTTCCGCTTATATCGAAAATGGTAACCGTGCAATGTTCAGGAAGATTGGTGATTTTAATCCTGTTATCAAGCTGTCCGGTTTCATAGTCGTCATAAGCATAATATGGATTTGGAACAACATTGATCAGATCCAGGTCAGATTTAGCCTGAACCTTTTCGTCTTTCGCCGTTGCAATATCATTGGTATTGAATTCATATACCGGCCAGCCTTTGTTTACAATCGTATCGGTCATTCCGGCAGGTAACGGCAAGGAATAGTACCTTTCATAGGGTTTTGCTACCCTGAACGAAATCTTAATATCGCAGCTGAGCCATTCTTTACCGTCAACTTTCAAAGGAATACCAGCGTACATGGCAGATGCCCATGCTCTGGTTTTATAGATATTGTCTTTAACTTTAAGTTTCAGCACATTGTAAAGCTTTGCAGCAGCATCGTATGCCGGGAAGTACAGTTGGAATGTATCCAGGGTAAGATCCCTGTGAGCCATTACGTAAACATAATGCTGTCCACCAAAGATTGGCGTGCCAAATACATCTTCTTCTCTTGATGTCGGATTAAAGATCATATCCCGACCGTTATCAGCAACCAGCCATGAATTTTCAGCAAACATCATATTTAACCGTTCGCCGGTTTCAAGGTTGATAGCATATCCGGGGAACCAACCCATACCGTACTCACTAATATAACTTGAGTTGTACATCGGGTCACTGCTGACAACGTCAGTTTGTCCATCAACGTTCACAGATTTTGCATTACGCATATCATACTGACGGGCTCTTCCTTGTGCAAGCATCGAGTCAGAACACATTTCAATAACCGGGCAACGTGTCCATTTGGTCTTATCAGGCGTCAAAACGATGTCCACACTGGCCAGATTACTAAGCTGATTAAACTTCTTCGAATTCTGATTAAAGGCAGGTCCGACTGAAAGTTGTCCACCGTGCGCTGTTAAAGAATAGGGAGCCCATGTCCCACTCAGCATTTTCTGGTAGTTTTTATTCGGGTCCCAGGCATTATCACTTCCCATATCCCAGTCGTAATAACTGCTCTCTGATCCTTTATAGGTTCCAGAGCGGATCCAGTTAAAATAACTAGCCGGGACGTCACTGTCTTCGATACCACTCAGCCAAACATTATTTGTTTCGGCTGAAACCATTTCGGCAAGCAACAATCCGTTATTATCCGTTTTACTTCCATCAGAAAGTGAATCACCCGGATAGGGAATCTGTGCAATTTCCAGTGCAATACCCAGATCAAGGAACAGTTGTTCATAGGGATAAACCGTGGTAGTATCCGAATAATGTACCGCTCCGGATGACTGATCAATCAGTTTCCAGGATCCGAAATTGATATTTTCATTGGTAAAATAATTATTGGTAACCGGAGCCATGGAATCGAATACGACATAAAAATCACCTTTTGTAACATTCAGGGGATCGATTACTTTCACGTTTAACGGGCCGTAACCTGTTTCATATTTCAATTTATAGGCAATCGGGTAATCCGGTCCACCATAGGTATTCGTTTCACTTACGGGTTTTTTCGAGAGAATTTCCGACACGCTGGAAGCATCCAGTTGCAGGATTTGTCCACCGTTACCTTGTCCCATAATACGGGTAATGGTAGGTCCGTCACCATAAGAGGAATTGGTTACCGTACCAACCGGGATATGCGGGATAGCCGTATAAACTTTAATATTACCACGACCCTGCAGATACGGTATTTTTTGTCCGTCCATGTAAGCAGGATTGTCCGGAATATACTTCGAAAACTGGTTATAGGCATACGCAACAGCCAGATAATAATATTGTTTATTATTAATCAGGGTAGTGTTTTCTGTAGCGAATTTATCTTCGGTGAGTACAAAGGAATGTTGAATTCCGTTATTTTCACCTTCAACCATTATTTTTCCAACATTTCCTCCTAATGTCTGATCATATTCCCAGTTGATAAGGGTGGTTACATCATTCTTGACATCAACCTGGGCAACAAGTCTCGCTTTGGTATTATCTTTAATATCAGCAGAACTAACCGTTGCATCTTTTAACTGATAGATCTGATATCCTTCAAAATGATAATAGGGATCATTAGTTTCAGGATTTTTAATATTGGGATCCCGTTCTTTGTATTTTTCCTGGTAGTTGTTACCGGCATCGTTGATCTTGCGGTTGCTCACATAAATAACAAGGCTGTTAGCCATTTCTTGAATAGTAAGATCGGGGGCATTAGGTCCGTTCAATACCGCGAAACAGTTATCAAACAAAGACTGGCATTTATCGTCAGCTTCCTTCAGCAATTCAACGGATTCAAAAGGAGTCCCGGAAATGGAACGTGCCCAGGGAATACCAACGGTGATATAATTACAAGCTCCGGGTTTCAGGGTAAAGGGTCCGGCAGACTGCATGAAACGACGGTCGGCCGGGTTGTTATTGGCTGTTTCTTCAGTCCAGTATTTATCTCCAACAGGAGGTTGGAATCCGGTGCCCCAATCGCAAAGGTCTGTGTTACCCGGGAACATAAAATCGCATTCCGGGCCGGTTGCACCACTTGAATAATGGGCATTTCCACCATACAACATCTTGGTACCATCTTTCCAGATACCGCGAAGTAACAGGTAATAATCAGGAGCATATTCCGGATCGCTCATGTAATCGGCTCCACCATTATTATGATATACGAACCTTCTCATTCCGTAACGTTCGTTGTCAACAATGCCATCACCGAAATTCACACCGTTAATAGCCATTTGGTCAGACGCAACATATTCGCTAGCGGCAATTCGCTGGCAATCGGCAATGGTAATGGGAATCGAAACTCCGGGGTTATCACGTCCGTCAGGATCCATATAGGGTCCCTGAAAGAAGTCAACACCTACCGCAGGCGGGTGAGCGCCATAGGCCCAGCTTTGACCACTACCGTCAATGGGTTTCCCGTTATAGCAGTAACCAAGTCCTCTGTTTACATCGCATCCTACAAAGTCATCATTGGCATACCCAAGGTCTGTATCAACCCACTGGCTGAAAAAGGTTCCGGTTAAAGTGTACGTCGAACGGTTGATGATCTCATAAGAATAGAAGGTCATGTTATTGATCTCATCGTTGGTGGAAAATGCGAAAGCCTGCGCACGGATTTCCATCCCGATAGGATCGCCCTGTGTTTCTGTATGGATATTTCCTTTATCGTTAAAAATGCTCCACAATGTCTGGTCACCTTTCAGTACCTGGTCTACCAGAAGACCCATGGTATCGCTGGCTTCTCCATTGCGAAGTTTTGCTCTTCTCATCCTTTCACCAGGCTCAAGGTTTGTTTTGCAAAGTTCATTGGCAAGGTCATAATAAGGATAGTCACCTTCTTCTCTCGGATTATATACTCCACCACCATCAACATCAAAGAAAGGCGCCAGGTAATAAGCCTGTCCTTTGGAAGGATCGCCATGAGCGGGCCAGTTCAGGATTGACTGTGGAATCTGATAATCGGGGTACTCATCTTTATTTTCCCACCAGGCAATAAATTCCTGAACTTCGGCACGGGTAATGGGGAACAGTTTATCATATTCAGCGCAAGTCGCCGGTTCAATGGCTGCTGTCCCGTCGATCGTTAACGGTCCCGGCCAGAAGTCGTTCTTCACGTGAGATGCACCACCTGTCGCACCTTGCCCGAAACGATAAGCGGCAAGTTTCAGGTTATTATTAACGTCGATACCGCCAATCCACAAAGACATGGAGAACATGGATGTTTTGCCGGATCCTTTGGGAATCTCGTATTCGGCATTTTCCAGGAACCATCCATTTCCGTAAGAATAGATCAACGTTCTTACGTTATTAATATCCAAATATTTATAGGTAGAACCCGGTTCGCATCCGGCGGCGGCCTCCTTTATTTCATTTGAACTTTTCGTACCTGTTTTCTGAACTTCACGGGCAAATACCGTATCAGTAACAGCCAGGCACAAGAGAATGACAAATAAGGATCGAAAAATATTTTTCATAATATCAGTGATTTTAATACATCCTTTGTTTTTACTGGTTATCATCATTAATCCTCCCTACGTTAGAAGCTGAATTGTAAACCGAGACGAATCTGGCGCGGAGTGCTGTAATTGTAAGGATTTTCAATATAGGCAGTGTAGAGATCCCTGTAAGCAGAAGGATTAATCTGGCTTTCGATCTGGGTCTGCCATTCAGGAGCAGAGAGATAACCATCGTCATAAGCTGATCCTGTTGCCGCATAAACGCTGGTAACATTCTGTGTATTGAACAGGTTCAGGATTTCCAGGTAAACATTAATCGTGTTTGTTTTCTTTTTATTGGAAGTGAACGAGAAGTTAAAGTCTTTGTCAATCCTCATGTTGATATTGAACTGCCATGGCAGACGAGCTCCGTTGATAGATCCCTGGATGGCTCCCATCTGACCATATTGTTTAATTTCAGATGATTTGGTATACGGGGTACCCGAACCACCGGTAACCGTGAAGTTGGCTCCCAGGTTAGATAATAACTGAACCGGTGCTTTACCGTTTTTCCGGTTGATGACAGGTCCGTTATACTCTTTTCCACTTCCGAACCGGTAGTCAACGCTGATATTGAACTGGTGACGGCGGTCAAAAGCCAACGGGTTAAGGGTACGAAGGTTGGGTTGGTCTGAACGGATAATAGCAGAAGCAGCATCCGGGTCAGAACCGGTACCATCAGCAAACTGGAGGGTGTAATTAAACCTTACCCTTGCATTGCCGGTACGGCGAAGGTCATAAGTGAAGGTAAGACCTTTAACAGTTCCGAAGTCAATATTGGTATAGGAATAATAGGTTTTCGGATAAGCGCCGGTAAGACGGTACTGTTGGATCTGGTCGCGTTGTTCACGATAGAACATGGCCAGTTTGATAGAAGATGCGTTATTGATCTTTTGCTGGAAACCTAATTCATAGTCGATCGTCTTTTCAGGTTGAAGTGCAGGGTTGTTAATAGTTCCTGAAGAACCGATGACATTAATATAATAATAGGAAACCGGGTCAATCACAATACCCGTGGTCGGGCGTTGGGTAAGAATGTCATAGTGTGCATAGAACAGTGCCTCATCAGAAATGGGGAAGGAGAAGGAAATACGCGGCATGAAATTCAACTGCGGTTCATAATCCTTAAAGACGGACGGGTTAACCGTTTTGTTTTCGGGATCAACCAGGTAAGGGCTTACTCCGTTCCCACGGTCAAGTACGGTCGGGTCAGTGACCACACTACCTTCTGCATTATACCATTTATCTTCATAACGATAACCGGTGATAGCCGAAGGATTGTTGGCATCATCCACATACACAACATAATTGCTTCCGATATTACTCGGGTGGGTAACAATCGTACCTTCCATGGAGGTCACTTCACCAGCTGTTTTAGCTTCATAGAAGAGGTAAGGATCTTTTAACACCATTTGGTTGGCATCAAAACGGTCGATACGTAAACCAACATTGAAGATCAGATCTTTAAAAGCAAATTTATCCTGAATGTAACCGGCTACGTAAATGGGTTCGTAATTACCAATCGGGCGGGTATAGTTACCATTATCATCGACAGCATAGAAGAAATCTTCGAAACTGGGTTTGCTGGTAAGTTTATTACCGAGGAAGTCATAACCACGATAATAAACCAACGGGCTTCCTCCGTTGAGAAGTTCATCAGCATTGAACATGTCGATGGTCAGCATGTCTTCATCAATGTGGATGGTATGCAGGTTTTGGTCTGCATCATAATAATTTATGGAGTTATTGTCAAAATCATAAGAATCGATGTCGATATAATCAACTCCGTCAACTGCTAATCCCAGTTTTTCCCGGAGGTTGATATCGAAGTTTCTTTGTGAGATCTCAACATATTTTCTGTGGTAATTGATCGTATCCATGAATTCGCCATCACGGTATATCAGATACGGGTTGGCGATATCAAGTTCTGATAGGTGAGCATTGGTAAGGCCTCTCATAACCGACCACAAGGTAACGGGAGCATAATTATAAGCGCCGCTGCTTCTTTGCTGGTATTGCAAACCGAGTTGAATTTCATGATTTCCGAAGTCGGCTGCGAAAGATGCGTTGACAGCTATCTGATCGCTGGTTGATACAGCATAATAATTGTAACCGTCTCCGGGGCTTGTCCAGAGTGAATAAACGTTCAGGGGTTCCATCCCGTTCAGCAGGCCTCTGCCGGCGAGAATGTCATCCAGGTTTTCGTAGTGCCCGGTTGCATCGGGGAATAAATCAAAATATTGTTGAGTCCAGTTGGAAGATTCCGGATTAACGGTAGAAGGAGTAAAGTTGACAACCAGGTCCCTGAAACCGTTCTGTTTGTAAGCATATTTACCGGAAACCGTATCCAGTTCCATTTGAGAATCATACGCTCTGATAGTCGTTGTTTCAAACTTACCTACATACCCGTATTTGAACAGGTTATCTTTATGATCGGAATCTTCAGATTTTGCATAGTTCCGGGTAAAATCTGCTCCGATCGAGTAGTTAACATTCTTTACGAATGATTTATCATCCGTGCTCGGGAACCGTTGGGTGAAACGGCCGTTAACACGCCAGTTATACCCGGAGGAATGGCTGTTGTTGTCCCAGTTCAGGAGGGAGTTCCCATAGGAGAAGTCATTATTATCATAGAATGACAACTGGCCACCAAACGAAAGGTTGATCGTTTTGGAGAGACGGAAGTCAAGTTTTCCTGAAAGGGCTACATTATAATTAGAGGAGTTCATGGTGGTATAAACCTTTTTCATGTCATCTTTGGTCATGAACTCAGCATTCATATAGATACCATCTCCATTGGGGGTAAGACGCAGGGGAGTTTCGGAGATAAATTTTACATAATCGTCTTTCCCTTTATAAATACCAGTTGCGTTCGGGCTACCATCTTTATTATAGGAGAAGTCACCACCAATAAAATATCCCATGATCGGGGTTTTGGTATGGGTGATCGTGTCTTTTTTGGAGAACAAAGGACCAGTCGCGTTCAAACCAACACGGTTATAACCGAAAGGATCCAGGAAAGTAGAGGTCTGCATATCCAAACCACCAGAAAAATCTCTGGATGGTCCGCGGGTGGTAACACTGATAATACCACCGGTTGCGTCACCGTAACTGGCCGGAGTACCACCGAGGATAACTTCAACCTGTTCGATAGCGGACTGCGGCAGGGAGTTGCTTCCGTATACCCTCATCCCGTCGATATAATAAACGGTACCGTCGCTACGGGCGCCACGAATACTGGAGATACCACCGCTCGCGTTGGTGGTGACACCACCTACGGTACTGGCAACGGCATCTGCCGATTTATTAGCCATCTTAGCGATTTCATCCTGGGTGACCGTACCACCGGAAACCGTCTGGTCTTTCGAGATCAGAGGAACTTTATAATCTACAACTTCAACTTCATTTAATGTTGTTGTTTTCACCTGAAGCTCGACATCCTGGAAGGTGATTTTATCAACAAAGATGACCACACCTTTCATGATAAAATCGTTATAACCTACAAAGGTTGCCTTCAGATCGACTTTTCCGGGAGGAACCGGCTTGATCAGATAGTTGCCGTCAAAATCAGAAGTGGCGCCTCCCATCTGAATCCCACCGATTTCGACAACGACATTGGCGAATGGGATGGGTTCTTTCGTCTGTTTGTCCACAATCTTTCCTTTGAGGCTTCCGGACTGTGAAAACACTAACACATTCGCGGTTAGTACGATTCCAATAGTTAGGAGTAAATTTCTTAACATACCATACAATTTTATGTTAGATTACATTGCTTATTAAAAGGTGGTAAAGGTAATAATATTTTGAAATTGGGAACAAATTTATTTCTCAGATGAACTGGAAGATAAATCCAATCTAAATAACCCGACTATTCTACCACCGCTAAAAGCAGGCAGACAAACACCGGATCTTACCCGACCAACCATCATACTATTTTCTTTTCACCGGCGTATTCTTTTTTGCTTTTCGTTGACTTTCTCGCATCATAGCTCTGGTTTCTTTTGATTGAAGTTGGTGATGCCTTTTAAGTGCGTCCTGATATTCCCGAACCGCGGCTTTGTCTTTCTTCTTTTTTTCCCTCTCGATTTTCCGCTGGCTCACTTTGGCTTGCTGACCAATGGAAGTGTAAGGAACTGCCAAACAAATAACTAATAATGCGATACTGAAAGTTCGCAAAGAAAACTTCATGAAAGACTGTCTTCTATCACCCATCTTCATTCAGTCAATAAAAGTATGAATTTTAATAATACCTTTGTCTTTCCTGTGGAGAAATAGCTGCTTTTATTATGAACAAATATTGTAATCTATTGATATTCTTCGGATTAATAATAATTCCATTCTCTTCCTGTCATGATGACAACGCATATCCCGAGATTCCTGATGTGCCTTTCAGTTTTGTCATCAATCCGAACTCCACGCAGTATCTGGAGCTGAATCATATTGGTGGTTGGGTGTATCTCTCCGGCGGATATAACGGGTTGCTGATCTACCGTTCCTCTTTGACGGAATTCATGGCCTATGAAAGAGCTTGCCCGTACGATTTTGAAAATGATACGGCGAGAGTGGAGGTGGATGAATCAGGGATTACCTGCTTCTGTCCGGTTTGCGGATCCAAGTATATTCTCATGGACGGCACCCCATACGAAGGACCTTCAAGGGCGCTCCTCAAACAGTACCAGACCACCTATGACGGCAGTCTGTTGTACGTTTACAATTAATGATTAATAACGGTAGTGATCGGGTTTGTAAGGCCCTTCAACCGGAACGCCGATGTAGGCAGCCTGTTCCTTTGAGAGGGATGTCAGTTTTACCCCGAGTTGATCAAGATGGAGACGGGCAACTTCTTCATCCAGCTGTTTGGGAAGACGGTAAACACCTACCTCAAATTTATTTTTCCAGAGTTCGATCTGTGCCAGGGTCTGGTTGGTGAATGAGTTGCTCATCACGAAAGAAGGATGACCGGTAGCGCAGCCCAGATTGACCAGCCGTCCTTCGGCCAGCAGATAAATCGCCCTCCCGTCGGGGAAAATGAACCTGTCAACCTGCGGTTTTATATTGACGGTACGGATTCCCGGGAAATGGTTTAATTGCTCAACCTGGATTTCATGATCAAAATGACCGATGTTACAAACGATCGATTCATCTTTCATGCGTGACATATGATCAACCGTCAGCACGTCCCTGTTCCCTGTACAAGTGACCCAGATATTTCCTTCGGATAAAGCATCCTCGACAGTCGTGACTTCAAAACCTTCCATCACGGCCTGAAGAGCGCAGATAGGATCGACCTCGGTGACGAGTACACGTGCTCCATAAGATCTCATGGATTTGGCACATCCTTTTCCGACATCGCCGAATCCCAGAACCACCACAACTTTCCCGGCAATCATCACATCAGTGGCCCGTTTGATCCCATCGGCCAGCGATTCGCGGCAACCATACAGGTTATCGAACTTCGATTTAGTGACAGAATCATTTACATTAATGGCAGGAACCAACAAAGTTCCGTTCTCTTGCATCTGGTAAAGACGGTGAACGCCGGTAGTAGTTTCTTCCGACACCCCTTTCCATTCCGAAACAATACGATGCCAACGGGTGTTGTCTTCCAGAAAACTCTCCTTCAACTGGCTCATGAGTGCTTTTTCATCAGCCGATTCCGGTACCTCTTTTAATATAGCGGGGTTATTTTCGATATCATAGCCTTTGTGAATCATGAGGGTAGCATCTCCGCCGTCGTCAACGATCAGGGTGGGTCCTTTCCCTCCCGGGAAACTGAGGGCCATGTTGGTGCACCACCAGTAATCTTCCAGGGATTCACCTTTCCAGGCAAAGACCGGCACTCCGGTTTCCGCAATGGCGGCGGCGGCATGGTCCTGGGTGGAAAAAATATTACAGCTGGCCCAACGGACTTCTGCGCCCAGGCAGGTCAGTGTTTCTATCAGTACGGCTGTCTGGATGGTCATGTGAAGTGAACCGGTGATGCGGGCGCCTTTCAGAGGTTTTTCCGTTCCATATTTCCGGCGTAATGCCATTAAGCCCGGCATTTCCTTTTCCGCCATCTTAATTTCTTTTCTTCCCCACTCTGCCAGAGAAAGATCTGCTACTTTATATTGTACCGCTTCCCGTGTTTCGACTTTTTCCATTTCCATTCCTTTGTTTGAAAGTGCAAAATTAAGGAAAACAGCACAAACGCCCAAATCAAATTCGTACTTTTGCCATCCCGTGGATCAATCTGAAAGCACATGCCGGTCATTCTGAAGACGAAATTATCTCCCGATACTTTCCTTGGCGTGTGGCACATTACCGAAACCGAGGAAACATTATCTTCTTTCCTTCGTCCCGGGGAAGATGATCGTACCAAACTGGCAGAGATCCGGCACCAGGGAAGAAGACTTCAATGGTTGGCCTGCCGGGCCCTGCTTCAGAACCTGACGGGAAAATCCGGGTTACAGATCAACTACACCGATAAAGGGAAGCCTTTCCTGTCCGACGACTCTTACCACATTTCCTTTTCCCACAGCGGGCTGTATGCCGCCGTACTGATCTCTGCACGACATCAGACCGGGATCGATATCGAACTCCTGCGCGACCGGATCCTGCGAGTGGCCGAACGTTTTATGTCACCCGGTGAACTCCTGAACACCTCCGCCCCTCACCTCCTGGAAAAGCTATACATCCACTGGTCTTCAAAAGAAGCATTATATAAATTGTATGAAGGGGAAGAACCGGACCTCCAAAACAACATGATCCTCGAGCCCTTTGATTATCTTTGTAATGGATCGGGAACAATAAAAGCGACCGTGATCCGGGGCCGGACCCGCAGAACCCATTCCCTTCGTTATCTGACAACCGGGGACTGGATCCTGGTGTTTACCCTGGATCCGGAAATAACCGGATGAAAGAAGACCTGAGCAATATTCTGAAAGACCGGATCCTCCTCCTCGACGGAGCCATGGGGACCATGATCCAACGGTACCGGTTGGAAGAGGAAGATTTTCGCGGCGATGAATTCCATTCTTTCCGGCATCCGCTTAAAGGTTGTCATGATGTGCTCACCCTGACACAACCCCGTATCATACGCGAGATTCACCAGCAATACCTGGAAGCCGGGGCTGATATCATCAAAACAAACACGTTTAACGCCAGTGTCATCCCGATGTCGGATTATTCGCTGGAAGGCGAGGTGTACCGGATCAACCTGCAGGCAGCCCGCCTGGCAAAGGAGGTGGCTGCCCGTTACTCTACCCCGGAAAAGCCCAGGTTCGTCGCGGGTACGATCGGGCCCACCAACCATTCCGCTTCCCTTTCTCCCCTGATCCGGGGTTCTTCCTTCCGGCCGGTCACATTCGATGATCTGTATGACTCGTACCATCAACAGATCTCCGGTTTGCTGAAAGGGGGAGTCGATCTCTTCGTCGTGGAGACCATTTTTGACACCCTGAATGCCAAGGCAGCGCTGGTCGCTCTCTTCGATCTGCTGGAAAAAAACCGGCCGGAAATACCGGTTATCGTTTCCCTCACACTCACGGACCAAAGTGGAAGAACGCTCAGCGGGCAGACGCCGGAAGCCTTTCTTCACTCCATTTCACGCTATCCGATCCTGGCAGCCGGACTGAATTGCTCCCCTGCTCCCAAAGAATTGAGGCCATTTCTAGAGATCCTCTCCGCGAAAGCGCCGTTCCCGGTAGCTGTCTATCCCAACGCGGGGATGCCGGACGAATCGGGGGAATATGACGAAACTCCCGCATCCATGGCCACTGTGATCAGCGGTTTCATCCGCGACGGGTTGATCAACCTCACCGGAGGGTGTTGCGGAACGACGCCGGAACATATCCGGTGCCTGGCCGAAGTTATCCGGGATGCCAAGCCCCGCGTGGTCCCTGAGCCCTCACATAACCTCCTGCTGAGCGGCCTTGATCCGTTGACAATATCGCCGGGAAGCCCCTTCATCAACATCGGAGAAAAAACGAGTGTCAGCGGCTCCAAGAAATTTGCCCGGCTGATCAGGGAAGACCGTTTTGAAGAAGCGCTGGCCGTTGCCCGACGACAGGTGGAAAACGGGGCCCGGATCATCGACATCTCGATGGATGATGCTTTCATCGATGCCGGGAAAGCCATGGTCAGGTTTCTCAGGATGGCCGCTTCCGATCCCGATATAGCCCGGGTCCCGGTCATGATCGATTCCTCCAGGTGGGAAGTGATCATTGCGGGGCTGAAATGTGTCCAGGGAAAACCCATTGTCAATTCGATCAGCCTGAAAGACGGAGAAGAGACCTTCCTGGCACATGCCCGTCAATTGAAAAGATTTGGCGCTGCTGTGGTGGTGATGTCCTTTGATGAAGAGGGACAGGCCACTACTTTTGAGCGTAAAACCATGATCGCGCAAAGATCATGGAGACTGCTGACTCAACAAGCCGGGTTCCCTCCCGAAGATATCATCTTTGATCCGAACATCCTGACTATTGCCACCGGACTGGAGGGAGAGAACCATTATGCGGTCGATTTCCTGGAGGCAGTAAAATGGATCAAAGCACATCTTCCTTATGCCAGGATCACAGGCGGTATTTCCAACCTCTCCTTTTCCTTTCGCGGAAATGAACCCATGCGGGAAGCCATGCATTCGGTCTTTCTTTTCCATGCCATCCGGGCAGGACTCGACATGGGGATCGTCGATACCGCTAACCTGCCTCCTTATGAAGAAATTCCTTCCCCGTTGCGTTCGCTGATCGAGGATGTCATTTTCGATAAACGGGAAGATGCAACAGAACGGCTGCTCGCCTGGGATCCAACGCAGATTGCCATTCCGGCCAGGAAGAGAAAAGACGAAACATGGGACTCCCTTCCTGTGGAGATGCGGTTGGAACATGACTTGATGAGTGGAATCACCGGAAATATCGATGCTGATATTGACGAAGCCCTGGAAAAATATGGCCGGGGTCAAGCGGTTATTGAAGGGCCGCTGATGAAAGCCATGAACAAAGTAAGTGAGCTTTTCAGCCAGGGGAAAATGTTCCTTCCCCAGGTAGTTAAGAGTGCCCGGGTGATGAAAAAAGCAGTCGCACGGCTCGCTCCGTCTCTGGAAGGAGGGAACATCCCGGGAGGTCGTTACGGCACCATTGTGCTGGCTACTGTCAAAGGAGATGTTCATGATATCGGTAAAAACATTGCCGGAGTTGTGCTTGCCTGTAACGGGTTCGAAGTAGTGGACCTGGGTGTCATGGCACCTGTTGAGAAGATCATGCAAACAGCTATAGAATCGAAAGCAGATTTCATCGGGTTGAGCGGGCTGATTGCTCCATCACTGGACGAAATGGCAAATGTGGCCCGGGAAATGCAGCGTCGGGGATTCACCATCCCCCTGCTGATCGGAGGTGCCGCCACTTCCGAGGCGCATACTGCCATCATGATCGATCCTTTGTACAACCATGCCGTCATTCATATCAAAGATGCTTCCTGCGCTGCCGGAATCATGAAGCAGTTGGTTCTCCCGGAATCGGGTCCGGTCTTTGTCAAAACCATTAAAAAGAAATATGAAGAGATCCGGATCCAACATGAACAAGTATCCCGGCCTGTCTGGATCCCCCTGGCTGATGCGCGGAAAAATCGGTTCAGGATACCCTGGAATCGATATGTCCCGCCCAAACCGCATGAGCCCGGAAAGTTTTTCATTTTTGATTATCCGCTGGAAGAGTTGATCCCGTATATCGGCTGGACTTCCTTTTTCCACGCCTGGAGACTGGAAGGCCGGTATCCGGGAATCCTGAAAGACCCGGTAAAGGGGCAGGAAGCGAGGAGGCTGACCAATGATGCGAAAAGACTGCTGCATGAAATCGTAAACAAAAGAATGCTCCTGGCAAAAGGAGCAGCAGGCATCTTCCCCTGCAATGCCTCCGGCGATGACGTAATTGTCTTTGCGGATGATACCCGTACAAAAGTCCTGACAACCCTTCATTTTCTCCGCAATCAACAAAAAAAAGAGGAAAATCAACCCAATCTTTGTCTCGCAGACTTTATTGCGCCTGTCGATTCCGGAGTCCCCGATTATATCGGAGGTTTTGCCATCACCACGGGACTCGGGGTGGAGGAATGGATCAACTTCTACCAGCAGCAGCTTGATGATTACCGGGCCATCCTGGTCAGGATGCTGGCCGATTGCCTGGCAGAAGCCTTTGCCGAACGGCTTCATGAACTTGTGCGCACCAGGTATTGGGGATACGAAGCCGCCGGGACAGATGCATTGACCGGATCATTACCGGAGAAACAAGCAGGGATCCGGCCCGCTCCGGGATATCCCTCCTGCCCTGATCATTCCGAGAAAGAAACACTGTTCAACCTGCTGGAGGTGGAAAAACACATCAACATCACACTGACTGAAAACTTTATGATGTACCCGGCAGCCAGCATCTCCGGTTATTATTTCTCACACCCTGATTCAAAAAATTTCGACGTCGGGAAGATTGGAAGGGACCAGTTATCAGACTATGCAAAGAGAAAAAATATTAGCTTTGAGCGCGCGGAAAAGTTGTTGATGCATAATCTGAATTACAAATAAAAAACCAAACACCGGGTCAAACAACCTCTTCTCCCCGTTAATCGTACTTCATGGGACATTATTCACAAATAGTAGAAAACGCTGACCAGGGTAAAAAGATGTTTGCCGTGCTGATTGATCCCGACAAGCATACTCCTTCCAGCCTGCGAAAGATCAAAAACCTTGCCATTGAAGGGAAAGCTGACTTCTTTTTCGTGGGAGGGAGTCTGCTTACCACCGACCGGATGGATGAATACATCGGGATACTGAAAGAAAGTCCGGCCTTGCCGGTGATCCTTTTCCCGGGCAGTACCTTCCAGGTCAACACCAAAGCCGACGGGATCCTGTTTCTTTCCCTTATCTCCGGACGAAATCCCGAATTATTAATCGGGAAACATGTTATCGCGGCTCCCTATATCAAGTCCGCCGGCATGGAAGTAATCCCGACCGGCTATATCCTGGTTGACGGTGATTGCCCAACTACAGTGGCCTATATGAGTAACACGATCCCGGTGCCTGCCTCGAAACCCGGCATTGCAGCCTGTACTGCCATGGCGGGAGAGATGCTCGGACTCCGCCTGATTTATATGGATGCCGGCAGTGGAGCAAAAAAACCGGTACCAGCAGAAATGATCCGTAAAGTAAAGAAAAACATATCCGTTCCCCTGGTCATCGGAGGCGGTATCACCACCCCTGAAAAGGCCCATGAAGCGGCCATTTCCGGCGCTAATATCGTAGTTGTCGGAAATGTTCTGGAGAAAGATCCCGAACTGTTGATAAAGATTTCCGAAGCCATTCACCATTAACTATTACCACACTATGAAAACAAAAATATTCACCTTGATCACGGTGCTGTTGCTGCCGTTCTTCACCCTGGCCCAAAACCGGTTAATGACTGTTGATGAAGCTACCGGCATGAACCGTGCCCTTTACCCGACCTCCCTGAGTCAACTCAAATGGGCCGGTGATGCAGAGCATTTCACCTGGGTCGCCAACAATTCCCTTGTCGGGGGATCTGTAAAAACAACTCAGGCTGATACCATCCTCTCCCTGGATACACTGAACAACCGACTGAAAAACGCCGGGATTGAACCGCTGAAATTCTTTCCTTCCATCACTTATCTCGCCCCGGAATCCTTTTTCTTTACGGTTAAAGGAAAGATTATCCGGTCAGACCTGTTCTCAAAATCCGTTTCCCTGCTGAATTCCTATGATGAGAATGCCGAGAACACCGACATCGAACAGACAGGATGGAAAGTCGCCTATACCAGGGACAACAATCTGTATATCGCTTCCGGCGGTAAAGAGATCGCGGTTACCAAAGATGAAAACCGTGGCATCGTGAACGGGAAAACGGTTCACCGGAACGAATTCGGCATCGAGAAAGGTACTTTCTGGTCTCCAAAAGGAAACTTGCTGGCATTTTACCGCATGGACGAATCCATGGTCACCGAATATCCCTTGGTGGATATCAGCAAGCGGATTGCCGAAGTAGTGCCAACGCGCTACCCCATGGCCGGGATGACCAGCCATCGTGTCACCATCGGGGTATTTAACCCGGCAACAGGAACCACAGTCTGGCTCCGTACAGAAGGGCCTGCCGATCAGTATCTGACCAACATCACCTGGAGCCCTGACGAAAAATATATTTATGTGGCCGTGCTAAACCGCGATCAGAATCATATGTGGCTGAATCAATATGATGCCGTTTCCGGAGCATTCATTAAAACTTTACTGGAAGAAACTTCCGACAAGTATGTAGAACCGGTGACCGGATTGTATTTTGTGCCCGGGACCTCTGGTCGCTTTGTCAGGATGAGCCAGAAGGATGGCTTCAACCACCTGTATCTTCATAATCCGGACGGCTCGCTGGTATCGCAGCTGACCCGTGGCAACTGGGTCGTCAAAGATCTGACAGGGTTTGATAAGGCGGGGACAACGGTCTTTTACCTTTCCAATGAGCCGGATCCCTTAGAGAGTCATCTTTACGCCTGTGATCTGAAAACGGGCGTCTGCAGGCGGATCACCCAAACTGCCGGCACACACCGGGTTCTTCCCGCTCCTGATTCAAAGCATTTTCTGGATATCTTTAACAGCACTTCGATCCCCTACCGGGCTGTTCTCCTTGATGCCAAAGGCAAAGTGGTGAGATCACTCCTCGAGTCACCCGATCCGCTCAAAGAATTTAACATGGGTGAAACCAGCATCTTCACGTTGAAAGCCTCCGATCAGAGTGATCTGTACTGCCGGCTGATCAAACCGGCAGGGTTCGATCCCTCGAAGAAATATCCCGTTATTATTTATGTATATGGCGGCCCGCACTCCCAAATGATCAACAACTCATGGCTCGGAGGAGCAGGATTATGGCTGAATTACCTCGCCCAGCAAGGATTTGTTGTTTTCACCCTCGACAATCACGGCACCTCTTACCGGGGACTGGACTTCGAACAAGCTATTTTCCGCCATGTCGGGACCATCGAGGTGTCCGACCAGATGAAAGGGGTTGCCTACCTGAAATCGTTGCCGTGGGTTGATTCCACCCGTATCGGGATTAACGGATGGAGCTATGGCGGTTTCATGACTCTCTCCATGACCTTGCGAAATCCCGGCGTCTTCAAGGTAGCGGTGGCCGGTGGCCCCGTGATTGACTGGAAATATTATGAGGTGATGTACGGTGAACGATACATGGATACACCGGAATCAAATCCGGGAGGTTACGACACCGCCTGTGTGCTGAATTATGTGAAAAATCTTACAGGGAAGGTACTGATTATCAACGGCGACCAGGATGGCACCGTGGTACCCCAAAACAGCCTGTCGTTCCTGAAAAAATGCGTGGATGAAGGGATTCAGGTCGACTATTTTATTTACCCGGGACATGAACATAATGTCAGAGGAAAAGACCGGGTGCATCTGAATACAAAGATCACCGATTATTTTCTGGAAAACCTCTGATCGGGATCCTTCTTTCTTCAACAATTTGTAAAAACGCCGGACATCCTTCTCCGGCGTTTTTTTTGTTCGGAATATCTGTTTTCAATGTACCTGATAACATTTCTGAATTAAAGTGTATTGAATTGCCATACACCTTTTTACATCTTTCTATATCCTTTTCAAACCTTCTTATTTTCTTGTTCATTCTCCTGGCCGCCGCCAGACAGGCTTTTTGCTTGTCTAAAAAGAACACGACAGTTGTGATTTTTTGCCTCCTCTTCGGTGGGAATCTATTGGCAAATTTTCTTTTAGGTAAAGAATCCCGAAGGGATAATCAGCATGAAGGTAAAATTTAATAAAAAATTAATCTGTTATTTTTATTTAGACTCATTTTATTTTGTATATTTGTACCGTGATCAGAAAAAATAAAAAAAATGATCACCTGTAACTTAATGAAAGTAGTATCGTCTTATTACCGAATTTGAAACAATAAAAAACAAAAAGTCATGAAAACGCTCAAATATATCATCGCCTTCGTCTTTACATTCACTTTTGCTTCTCTGTTTAATATCAGTGAAGCTGCAAAAACAAATGTGACCACAGGCGATCAGTTAGCGCCGTCGGTACCCGCGGTTGCTACCTTTAAAGACTGTCTTCCCGGACCGGAATCTGTTTGCTATGTAATGTTGGTAAACCTTTATCCTGAAATACCGGATGAAGCCGATTTCTCGGAAGACCTTTATATAGACAAGGCAGAAACCATTGACCTTGCCCCACAGCTTCCCGAGGAAGCCACATTCGAGGATGTCGAATGACCCTATGCAAAAGAGGCCGTCCTGAATGGGCGGCCTCTTTTTTTTTCAGGGGAATCATATTACATGACCACTACTTTTTTACGCACTACCGAATGATCGGGTCTTTCCACTACGAGGATATAAACTCCCTGGTTAAGACCGGACATATCGATTGAGGATCCGGACAGTTTTTCAACTGTTTTCACCAGTGACCCTTCTGTGGTATAAAGAGACACATTGGAACCTTGTGCATTCAGAATATGGAGCGTTCCCTTCACCGGGTTAGGATAAACGCTGACGCTTTGATAAGGATGATCATTCAATCCTACACCGGCAACAGAGAAGTCAACGGTGTAAAGATGATGGTTCACCAAATCTTCACCAAAGACATCAATAGTAGTGGTGCCGGGTAAGGTAACAGCCGGGACTACGATCACGGTGGCTGTGGTATCCATGGGTATGCCGGTTACTTCCGGTACCGTGGTACTGCCGTTGGCAAGGACAACGTCATAATCCATGATTTCAGGATCGAATCCGGGCAACGGTGTTCCTTCGATGTTAATCATCTGGAGCCGCGATTCGGTATTGAATACACCGTTTTCGATGGAATATGCCGATTGGAAGATCGTTTTACCCGCATAATCCTGTACCAGGATAGCAACACCCAGGTCGGTATATTCTTCAACGTTCGTACCCGCGAGATCGACGCTCTGAGTGATGTTGAAAGGAACGCGGTCGGAGAGGTTGACGCTGGTTCCTTCTGCATCAGGGATCATCTTCATCATGACATGGTGAAATTCCGTTTCACCGTTTGACATAATATTCCCGGTGGTGATGTATTCGAATACAATGATATGGATTCTGGCATTGGAAAAAGCGGCAAAGGGAAGTACCGTGGTATTGACGTTGATAGTAGTTCCCGATATCGTGTGGGCAGAAGCAATTTCAAGCAAACCAGGAGTATCGAGTTGTTGCTGGAAATTGTTGTTCACAGCCGTCATGTCGGTGGCCAGTTGGATGCCTCCGGCATAGAGGTCAGGGACATATCCTACTCCATAATAATCACGACGCACGCCGCCTTCTGCGGTATAATAGGGATCACCGGGAGAGGGCCAGTTCATCTGGTATTTCACCAGGGTGATCTGATCATCGTGCGATTGGCACCAGGGGACAAAGTCTTCGTTAAAGCTGGCACAGGGGCTGCAGGTTGAGCTGGTAAACTCTTCGTAAACGGGTTTGTTTGCCGTCACATTCGACACCTTGACCACTTCTTTGTTCAGCGTATCGTTAGCTTGTGAATCGTCGATAACATCATTTATTTTATTGACCCAAACAGCCAGGTTATGAGTTCCGATGGTGGTATTGATGGGATCGGTGCAGGTGAAATCGTATGTTTCTAACATATCAACGGCCAGCCCGGTGAAGGAGGAAGTATGGATGTCTCCTCCGTCAAGTTGCCATTGAATCTCCGCGCTGGTGATCTGGGTATTCCCGAAATTCATGATTTTCCCGGTCACGGGAGCAGGTTGCCCGAAATAGGTTGAGGTGGTAATGGCACTCATCCCTGCATCCAGATTAAGTGGATTGAATATCAGAATATTATCCAGATACCAGTAGTCCAGATTATACATATTTCCATCCACATAAAAACAGATCTGGAAAGTAGAACTACCGACATCAGCGTTGTTGACGGTAATATCAACTTGTGTGGCAGGCACATTGGAAGTCGGGTTGATTTCCCAGACACTGGTCCAGGCGCCACCGTTAGAGCGGGTGGCCACTCCGACTTTCGGTCCGCTTCCCGTATAGTCGTCGTACATGTGCCAGAAGTTTACCTTGATGGAAGTCAGTCCGGTGGTATTCATCTCCGGGGAAATGAATCGCGAGGTCGCGGTGGCATTCGCATAGGTAAAAATGGCTTCCGGAGCATCGCATCCGGCATTGGTTGAATTCCCGACAGACCATTGTGACGCATAACCGTCGAAGGTCCATCCTTCCGGTGGCATCTGGCCGGCATTAAAAGCTTCCCAGATAAACGTCTGCCCGAACATCAAAGGACAGAACAACACGGAAACGACAAAAAGTAAAACTTTTTTTCTCATGGCGCTTTTTTGATTAATACAAATTTTTACGGTTCTAAAAAGGAGTATAAATTTAAGTCAAAATGAAGTTTTCCCGACAAAAATGTGCTGAAAACTGTAACATTTCCGTTTAGCGTGCATCTTATCTCTGTCCTTGAAATTAATCCTGACCATGAAGCCCTTTAAAATTCTTCCGGTAATTTCCCTGATTCTGCTGGCAACCAGTGTTTTCGCCAATAATAAACAGGAATGCTTTTCCATGGGAATGGCAGGTGCCGGCTCCAATGAGACCACGATCAGTGTTATCCTCCTGCAACCGGAGACACGGACAAATAAAGAGGTAAATTTCACTTACCTCATTCCATTTCCGAAGACGTTAATGAAAACAACCGTTCCTTCCCCCCATAAAACGGTCCGTTTCGATGATGATATTCTTCCGGTCCATGTCGGGAAACTGGTTCCGGCTTTCCGATAATATTTTCCTGATTCTGAATAAGTGAAATTGTTTCTCCTCCCTGATTACATTGCTAAAAAGAAGAAACAAAAAAACCCCGGGTTGCTCCGGGGTTTAAATTTTGTGAAGGAAGAGCCTCTCAGGGGACTTGAACCCCCGACCTGCTAATTACGAATCAGCTGCTCTACCAACTGAGCTAAAGAGGCATTTCTTTGTCACAGGATGTCTCCATAGACAAAAAGTCGGGATGAGAAGACTCGAACTTCCGACCCCCACGTCCCGAACGTGGTGCGCTAGCCAACTGCGCTACATCCCGAAAATTTTAAGAACGTTGTAGTAACAACAGGAGTGCAAAAGTACAAAAAATTTTAATTTCTTCGTATATTTGAGTATTAACCCGTTCTTAAAAAGAAGGAGGAAAAAATGGAAAACCTGCTCCTGAAATATATGGAAGAATCCTTCCATAAGGGAGAGCCTCCAAAGGGAGGGCCTTTCCCGCCATTTGTCACCATCTCTCGGGAATATGGTTGTCCGTCGAAACTGATCGGGCAGTTATTGGTTGAGACCATCAACAAGAGAGCAGGCAGCGGTGTTTCGGAAAGATGGCGGTTCATCAATAAAGAGATTCTTGAAGAATCGGCCCATGAACTTCAGCTTCCCGAAATGCAGATCAAAACCATGCTGAATGCTGAAAAAAAAGGTGTGGTGATGGACATTCTCACTTTTTCTACTTCTTATGGCGGCTCGGAGCGGATCAGGAAAACATTACAGCGGGTGATCCGGGCCATTGCTTATACAGGGCATGTGGTCATCATCGGGAGAGGCGGAGTGGCTGTGACACGCAACTTTCCGAATTCACTTCATATCAAACTTCAGGCTCCACTTGAATGGCGGGTGAAAGGGATCTCGGAAATCCATGGTATCACCCTTGAACAGGCTAAGAGGGCTGCCGGTGATATAGATACCAAACGGGCAAACCTGATCGGAAACCTGCTCGGGAAAAAAGCCGAGCCCACCATCTTCGATGTCATCTATAACTGCATGTATCTCAATACAGAAGAGATCGTCCAATCCATTATCGGGTTAATGGAGGTGAAAAAGTTGATCTGATCTTTTCGCCTGTTCAATACAGATGCTTTTCCGATTCCAGTTCTGCCGTGGATATCTTTTTCTTATCCATGGCATACCAGACGTATGCGATATACCCCGCCACCAGTGGGATAAGGAGGGAGACATAACTCATCACCGTCAGTGTATAATGGCTGGATGAACTGTTCCCGATGGTCAGCGAGCTTTGCAGATCAAAGGTCGAAGGGTAATAGGCGGTATTGTTCAACCCGGATGTCAGGAACAACGCCCAGACTGTAAGGATGGTCCCTGCACCGGCAGGCCAGATGCCTTTTGTCCGGGCACGGTTTGTCAGTGGGCATAACAGCCCCCACCCCACCCCGGCAATCCCGGCTATCAACATAACCGCAACCAGGGGCATCTGTATCAAATTATGCCAATACTTATATGGTTCCATATATACGCGGCCCGATCCCGGATCGACTGCAAAGCCTTTTGAAAGCAGGATAGAAGCAAGAAAAGCGATAAAAAGAAGCAGGAACGAGACGGCATTGAAGAAAAGGTGTTTCCGGATACGGCCCGTAATGGAAGGATGGTCAATGCGGTTCAGAAAATAAAGAAGGCCGAGAGTCCTGGCAAGGAAAAAGACAGAGAAACCCAGCAGCAGGTTTCTGACATCCAGCACTGCTTCCAAACCATGTGCGGGTCCTTTCCATTCCGATATCACCGGCATGCCGTTGTTCAGGTCCAGAAGATTCATTTTATCAACGCTGAATGCAGACCCGGTGAAGAAAGTGGCCACTGCGGTTCCGATCAGCAATGTTCCGAGTAATCCGTTCAGGAACAGAAATACCTCAAAGAGCCTGGAACCGAACAAGTTTCCCGGCTTCTTCCGGTATTCATAAGAGACTGCCTGGATGACAAACGCGAGCAGGATCAGCATCCAAACCCAGTAAGCGCCCCCGAAACTGGTGCTGTAAAACAGGGGGAAGGATGCAAAGAAAGCGCCGCCAAAAGTGACCAGGGTAGTAAAAGTCAGCTCCCATTTCCGGCCGAGAAGATTGACCAGGAGGGTTCGTTCCTCCCCGGTTTTTCCCAACGTATAGATGAGGGTCTGTCCTCCCTGGACAAACATCAGAAAAACCAGCAGGGCGCCAAGCAGTGAGACGATGATCCACCAGTATTGCTGAAGGCTCAAAAGCGATAATGACTCAAACATAATGTTTCCATTTAGATGATCCTGTTATTCCTGAAATCCTTTTTTAATCTGACGGAGCATGATCCCGATTTCCGCGGTCAATAGTCCGGTGAAGATGGCGGCGAAGATCCAAAACGTGACCTGTACCGACGATGATCGTAGTTGCGAAACCGCGGCGATGGTGGGCATGATATCCTGAATGACCCAGGGCTGGCGTCCGACTTCAGCCACGACCCATCCGAGCATAGAGGCCACGTACGCCAGCGGGATGGTCCACATGGCCGTGTAAAGAATGACCTTCTGCTTATCGATCCGTTTCTTTAAGCAAAGAATCAACACGACCGCCAGAAGAGCCAGAAAGTGAAAGCCGAGACCAACCATGATCCGGAAGGAATAGAACGTCATGGGGATATCGGGGACCAGTTCATGCGGATCGCGGTTGGTATAATACCCGTACCCAAAATGAGCATAATCCTGTTCGAAGAGAGCCAGGGCAATACCGGCCAGGCTGTCGTTGCCAGCCTTTTGGGCCATTTTGTATTCAGCCAGTGACTTGATGGAGCGGCTTCCTTTTTCAATCCGGTCACGGTACGAAATGATCCCGCGTTCCGGGTTCCCTTCAACAAGGTCGCGAACGCCGGGGACATAAGCTCCCGGGTCAAGAAAAGCCATGTACGACAGCACATAGGGCACTTCTATCTTGAAATGAAAATCAAGCTTTGCGTTATTCGGAACCGACTCATCGCTTTTCAGGATCCCGAATATCGTCAGGGGTGCATTTTCTTTGCCGACATACAGGTTTTCCATGGCAGCAAACTTCATGGGCTGGTGATGAGCAATGGTCCGGGCAGAACTGTCGCCGGTCACGATCAGGAAAATGGAGGAAGCCAAACCGAAGACAGCCGCCACGATCATGCTCTTCCGGGCCAGCAACTGGTGGCGCTTTTTCAGCATAAACCAGGCGCTGATTCCGACCACAAAAATGGATGCAAGGACATAGCCGGAACCGACGGTATGGAAGAATTTGTTGAGAGCCATCGGAGAGAACAGCACCTCCCAGAAATCGGCCATCTCGTTACGGGCGGTATCGGGATTGAACTTCATCCCCACCGGATATTGCATCCAGCCATTGGCAACCAGAATCCACAGGGCAGAAAGGTTGCTTCCGATCGCCACCAGCCAGGTGGAGAGAAGGTGAAACTTCTTCCCCACTTTATTCCATCCGAAGAACATCACGGCAATAAACGTAGTTTCCAGGAAGAAAGCCATGATCCCTTCGATCGCCAGCGGAGCTCCGAAAATGTCACCCACAAACCACGAGTAATTGGACCAGTTAGTGCCGAATTCAAACTCAAGGATCAGTCCCGTCGCCACCCCTATCGCAAAGTTGACGCCAAACAAGGTCATCCAGAACCGGGTCATTTTCTTCCACTCTTCATTCCCCGTCCGAACATAAACTGTTTCCATAAAAGCCAGGATGAACGAGAGCCCGAGCGTCAGCGGGACAAAGATCCAATGATACATGGCCGTAAGGGCAAACTGCGCACGCGACCAGTCGACAAGGGAAAAATCGATGTAATTCATGGGTCAGTTTTTAATGGTTGTCAGGTTTTCCAGTACATATTCGCTCTTTTCCTTATCCGAAGAAAACCGTGAATTCAGAAAATCGGGAAAAAACAACAGCTTCAAGACAATAAAGAAAACGATCAGCTTCAGCATGATGATGATCCACAGGGTCTTTCCTACCGTCATGCTGCGGAAGCCCTCTGAATAGAATCGAAATATTCTTTTTATGACTGTCATAACGACGGAATATGGCATGGAACGAACGCACCGGGAAAATGAGCAGTAAAAATAAAAAAGAAAGCTTTCTTTTCCTCCCTTATATAATAAAGTCAACCGGAAAATGTTTTCTTTGTAATGGATTATACTTCCAAATCAGACTCATGTCCCTGTGTAGATTGACCGTTTTCCGGAAGATGCTGTTGACAACGGGCATTCTTTTCCTTTCTTGGTATGTTTTACAGGCACAGAATCCGGTCTATCCGATCCGCGAGGGGCAGAAATTTATCCGTGAAGGCAAGTTTGTGGAAGCGGTGGAGATGCTCAACCTGTCGATCCTTAAAAATCCCTCTGTCCCCGAACTCTATTACCTGCGCGGGTTTGCCAAATTCAGTCTTGATGATTACCTCGGGGCAGACCAGGATTACTCAAGAGCGCTGGAGCTATCACCTGCCCTGCCGGATGTCCTGGTAAACCGGTCCATTGTGAGGAGCCTGCTGATGAACTTCGACGGAGCCTACGATGACCTGTCGCATGCCCGGGAAATCGACAGTACTAACGTCGGGGTATACATCAACCTGGCCAAGCTCAAACTGTATCTGAAGAAATATTACGCGTGTATCGGCGATTGCAATACAGCGATCCGCCTCGGATGCGATGAAGAAAGCCCGTGGCTGTTGCGGGGCACTGCCGAGTGGAACCTGAAACGGTTTGATGATGCCTCGAATGATTTCCGCAAGGCGATGGACATCAACCCAACCAATTCGTATCCGCACATTCAGATTGGTTCGATGTTCATGGAGGAAGAGATGATCGATTCGGCGATCTTTTATCTTACCCGGGCCATCGAACTGGATTCGAATAACCTTTACGCGATTTTCAACCGTTCGCTGGCGTTGATCAAGAAGCCGGACCTGGCAGCCGCCATCGTTGACCTGGATAAAGTGATCAGGCTTTCACCGTACAATTCGTACGCCTATTTTAACCGGGCGTTGCTGTATTATGAAAAGAATGAGAAAGAAGAGGCCGTACGCGACCTGAGCGCAGTGATAAAGCTGAATCCTCATCATGTTACTTCTTATTATTACCGAGGGGTGATCCTCTCTGAGATGAAAGAGTACCGGGAAGCGCTGGAAGATCTGGATAAAGCCATCAGTTTGTACGCAGACAACCCGGATGCCTGGTATGCCCGGTCGGAGGTCAAAAGCCATTTAAAAGACCTCTCTGGAGCTCAGAAAGACTATCAGACCGCCAGGGAAGTCGCTGCGAAAGATCCGGTCTACCCCGAAAAGCTGACCGACGAAACGAAAGCTTATCTGAAAGACCTCTCCAAGATGTCGGGTGATTTCGAGGAGATGAATACCACCGCCAGCAAGTTTCAGAACCAGGTTGTTGATATCCGGTTGCAGGAGATGTTCTCCATCTTCACAGCGTTGGTTTCTTTCGACCAGATCAGGTTTTACGACACATACGGCAAGCCGTACTATCCTTCTCATATCATCAGTCTCACCAATAAAACAGGTCTGGCAAGTGATTCGTTGTATCTCTGGCAGATTGAAACAGAGAGCTGCCGGCTTGAATCCGGGAGAGATACCCTCGATGCCCTGTTCAAAAGAGCCATCGCCTATTCGAACCTGCAGAGATACAACCAGGCGCTGACCGATTACGATTCCATTCTGAAAATCGACTCCCTGTATGTCCTGGCATGGTTTTCCAGGGCTGTCAACCGGTACCAGCTTATCCGGTTGCTCTGTTCGCTGAATGATTACCAGGATCAGATCACCATTGGCAGAAGTAATTCCGGATTACGCGACCAGGTGGTGAATGAGAATGCCGGCCAAACCTATGCCATGGTAGCTGACGATTTGACCAAAGCCGTTTCCCTTGATCCCGGCTTCTATTTTGCTTACTACAACCGGGGATATGTGTATTGCTCCATGGGGGAATATGGGAAAGCCATCGAGGATTTCACCTCGGCGCTGCAATGCAACGCGAACTTTGCCGAAGCGTTGTATAACAGGGGGTTGATCTACATCCTGATGAACGAAACCGTCAAAGCCCGTGAAGATCTCAGTCGCGCCGGCGAACTGGGCATTACGGATGCCTATAAGGTGATTAAAAGATATTGTTATAAGTAACCGGCAGCGCATAAGAATTTTTCTCTCCGGTTGCTCTTTGCCTTTTTCTTTTATTGTATTTTGCATCACCAATTTGTCGACTTATGAAACTCATTGAGGTAAAAGATAAAGCCGGGCGTGAAGCGTTTTACAATGTCCCGAAACAATTGTACAAACACGACGAAAACTGGGTTTGCCCGTTGGACGCCGAGATCGAAGGTATTTTCAACCCGGCGGAAAACAAACTTTTCCGCGATGGCGAGGCTATCCGTTGGGTGTTACAGGATGATACCGGCAAAGGGATTGGCCGTATCGCGGCTTTTTATAACAAAGAAAAGTCGGCAAAGTACGAACAACCCACCGGTGGTGTTGGCTTCTTTGAATGTATCCACGACCGCGAAGCAGCTTTCATGTTGTTCGACGCCGGCAGGGATTGGCTGAAAGCAAGGGGATTGGAAGCGATGGACGGGCCCATCACGTTTGGTGAGAACCTGACATACTGGGGTCTTTTAATTGAAGGATTTTCCATGCCCGCTTATGGCATGCCCTATAACTTCCCCTATTACCGGGATCTGTTCGAAGCTTATGGGTTTAAAACATATTTTGAGCAGTTTACTTACGAGAAAGACCTCTCGGTGCCGTTCCCCGAACGACAGGTCAAGTTTTCGATGCACCTGAAGGACAAGTACCGCACCGAACATTTCTCATTTCAGCAAAAAGAAAAATACCTGGCAGACATCTGTACGATCTACAATAAAGTGTGGGCCGATTTTCATGAAGACTACACTCCCCTTGAATACGAGGATATCGAAAAGATGATGCGGAGCGCCAGGTCCATTCTCAACGAAGAGTTCATCTGGTTCGTTTATGACGGGGAAACTCCCGTGGCACTGGTAGTGGTTTTCCCTGATGCTAATCAGATTCTGAAAAAACTGGGAAACGGCAAGCTGAGCTTTTTGAATATCCTGAAATTCCTCTGGTACAAGCACACCGGCACCATCACACGGGCCCGGCAGCTGCTGACGGCCGTCATCCCCGAGTATCAGCGATCAGGCGTGACCGGTCTCCTCTTCCTCACCATGGTGGATGCGTTGAAGAAAAACAAGATCAAGGTGCTCGAGATGTCATGGGTTGGCGATTACAATATCACGGTGAACAAGATCTACCGGTTGCTTGATCTGCCGGTTGTCAGAAAGCACATCACCTTCCGGTACATGTTTGATCGTTCCCGGGAAGTGGTTCGCTTTACTAATGTCCATACCGAGAAGTACAAGCGGGTGATCGAAGGCCCCCAATCATAGCAGAAACCGGTTAACGAATATTTTCGCGGAATATTTGTAATTTTGCAGGATCGGGGTATTAGCTCAGATGGCCAGAGCGCTGCATTCGCATTGCAGAAGTCACCGGTTCGAATCCGGTATACTCCACCAGGAACACGATAGCAGTTAATGCAACAAAAAAGGCAGGATAAGAAAAACATCCTGCCTTTTTTGTTAAGCTTACCGGGAAGCTAATCGATCGGCTGGGTGATCGGGCTTTGAACATCACAAACAGGCGGACAAGGGCCGTACCTGTCAATGTCAGAGGAGTAGATGGTTGAAACTATGTCGCGTTCGGCTTCATCTACACCCACAACCATGCCAACTTTCGATTTATCGGCTTTTACTCCTGTGTAAATTCTGAAGCCGACGATCGTCGAATCAGCATCAAGCAGATCATTCATGATCTGGAGTTGCACAACATTGATTTTGAATCCCTTTAAAATACCTGAATAGGGATTTTTCATGTACCGGTTGAACCAGATATTGGCCGTGTCGGTGTTAATGGTAGAAATGTCAGTCGGACTGACCATGGTTGTCTTTACAACTTTTTCTGTAGAAGTCCAGGTACAGGATGATTTACCGCAGAAGAATAGCCAGCAAACCAGTACCGTGATGATGATCCCAATGACAATACCTAAAATTAACCAGAGAATTTTGTTTTTCATGGCGTTCATTTTTAAAGGTTTAATTCTTGGAATGAAATATCGGTATAAATATATTTCATTTTTTAACAGACGCCATCAAAAAAATATTTTTCTGATCGACTCAGTGAAAATGACAAATTATTACCCGGTTTCTGCTTATCCGAGGTAGAAAAGATTCTTCGACGAGAAGTCGGGATCAGAGGTGAGGTTCACGCCGAGTTTGCGGAAACCCGCTTCATCTCCGGGAGTAGGAATATGGGTCATGTGGACTTCACAGCCTCTCAGTTCTTTCAGACAACTGACTGCCAGCTGGGCCGCAGGATTCGTTATCGAACTAATACTCAATGCGATAAGCGTCTCATCCACATCTAGACTGATCATTTTTCTTTTCAGTATATCTTTTTTAAGAACTCCGAGGGACGAGATTACGTTTTCGGGGATCAGGTGCAGGCTGTCGGGAAGATTGGCCAGATGTTTGGTAGCATTAAGAATAAGGCTGGATCCTGCGTGAACGAGGTTCGAGTTTTTCCCGGTAATGATGGTTCCGTCTTTCAGTTGCATGGCGGCGCCGCAATAGATTCCTTCATTGCCTTTTCCCTGTTCGCGACCGTCACGGGCCGATGCCCTTGCCGGGATCACGATAGAGCGGTCCTCCACCCTGGCATCGATCTTTTTCATGATCATCTCGGCCCGTTCAACGACGTCTTTCTCAATAAACCCCATGGCATACTCACACGAGCACCGGAAATACCGGCGGACCACTTCCTGGTGAGCCGCTTCCTGCACGACCTTGTCATCAGTGATACCGAAACCTGCCCGGTTCACTCCCATATCGGTCGGTGACTTGTAAAATGACGGTTCTCCGGTAATTTTTTCAATGATCTTTTTCAGCAAAGGAAAGGCTTCCACGTCGCGGTTATAATTCACCACGGCTTTCCCATAGGCCTCCAAGTGATGAGGATCGATCATGTTGGCATCTTTCAGATCGACGGTAGCCGCTTCATAGGCGATGTTCACCTTGTGACTCAATGGCAGGTTCCAGATCGGGAAGGTCTCAAACTTGGCATAGCCTGCCTTAACATTCCGGTTGTATTCATGATAAAGTTGGCTGAGACAGGTAGCCAGTTTCCCGCTTCCGGGTCCCGGTCCGGTCACAATCACGATGGGTTTGGAGGTAGGGATATATTCATTCGATCCATATCCCTCATTGCTCACGATAAGGTCGATATTGGTGGGGTAACCTTTGGTGAAATTATGAGTGTACACCTTCATGCCCCGCCGCTCCAGCTTATTTTTGAATGCCTTGGCAGAAGGTTGACCGGTATACCGGGTGATCACCACCGCGGTCACGTTAATTCCCCATTCTTTAAAATCATCGATGGTCTTTAAGGCATCGGCATCATAGGTGATTCCAAAGTCGGCTCTCACCTTCTTTCTTTCAATATCACCCGCATAGATGCACATGATGACGTCGATCTGGTCTTTTAACTTCTGCAGAAGACGCATCTTCACGTTGGGGTCGAACCCCGGGAGGACACGGGCTGCATGGTAATCGAAAAGAATTTTCCCTCCGAATTCCAGGTATAATTTATCATTGAACCGGCGAACTCTGTCGAGGATTTCTTTCGACTGTTCTTCCAGGTATTTCTCGTTATTAAAACCAATAGATTGGATCATGGAAACAGTAACAATTAGTTGGTCAAAAGTAACAAGAATTTGGACGCCTTAAGAATTTCTATCTTTATCTTCGGAAAAAATAACCCGGAGGATCCTTTATGTCAACATCGCAACATCAGGGGAGCATCAGTTCCCGCAGCGGAACGGCTCCATTCGTTCTTCCCCTGCCCGAAAACGGGGATCGTTACTACAAAATCCTTGATGTACCCGCAAGTATAGCTTTGCGTTCGGGGTTGGTCGTTCTTCAACCCGGACAAGACATCGGATCCCACAACACGGACAAGCACGAAGAAATGATCATTTTTCTGGAAGGCACCGGGGAGATAGAAATCGAAAATGACGGATTACAACGGGTTGGCAAAGGTTATATCGCGTACGTGCCTCCCGCGACACAGCATAATGTCTACAACAGGGGAACCGGAATCCTCCGGTATATCTACATTGTAGCCGGAGTAAACGGGATGGGCTGAGAACTCAGAAGCCGTCTCCCTGTATCAGCTTTCGCACGTTCTCTTTGTACGTATCGCCGATAAAGAATTCATGATCCTGGATGAAAAGGCTGTTTTTCCGGATGGAGGTTATCCGGCCGACGGCAACAATGAACGACTTATGTATCTGCATGAAGGAATCGGGAGGCAGTTGCTCTTTCATGGCCTTAAGGCCCATTCTGACCACTACCGGCTTGGGAGTGCTCTGCAGGTGGATCTTGATATAATCCCTTAACCCCTCAAGGTAGATGATATCACTGAAAAGCACCTTCACCATGCTATATCCCGCATTCACGAACATGTAGTCGGGCCTGACGGCGGGGTTGTTGCTTCTGTTCCGCAACAAAAACAGCTCCTGCGCTTTGTTACAGGCTTTCATAAACCGTTCCAGGGGGACCGGTTTGATGAGGTAATCGATCACATCCAGCGAAAAACCTTCCAGGGCAAACTGTTTGTAAGCAGTTATAATGATTACCATGGGTCTTACCTTCAGACTTTCGATAAACTGCAGTCCCGTGAGACCGGGCATCTGGATATCGATGAACACCAAGTCGGTTTCTTTTTCCTGTAATACCCCGGCAGCGGCGAAAGCATCTTCACAGGTGGCAATCAGTTGCAAAAAAGGAACTTTGCTGATGTTGTCAGCCAGGAGCTTCAGGGCCAGGGGTTCGTCATCAACAGCGATACAGCGTAACATCAATGAAGATCAAGTTTAAGGGATACGGTAAACCGTTCAGTGTCTTTTCGGATAGTCAGATCGTGCTTGTCACCATACAGGATATTCAGTCTTCGTTGAACATTGACCAACCCGATACCTGAGGTTTTGTCCTTGACCTGGCTCGAATCGGGATTGTATTTGTTACTGACATGGAAAAAGAGTTCGTTTTTTTCGTTGGATGTAAGGTCGATATCGATTTCAGGGTCTTTAATCATCCCAATGCCATGTTTAAAGGCGTTTTCAACGAAGGGGATCAGCAGCATCGGTTCGATCTCGCTCCATTCGTGAGCCAGCGAGATATGCAGGTCAACTTTTACCTTTTCACCGAACCGTTGCTTCTGCAGATCGATATAACTCTGCAGGTATTCTGCCTCCGTTTTCAGCAACACTTTTTCTTCATCGGTCTGGTAAAGCATGTACTGCATCAATCCCGACAATTTCATCAGGGTGGGTTCCACCTCTTCACTTTTCAGGCGGCTCAAAGCCACAATATTATTCAGCACATTCATGATGAAATGCGGACTGATCTGGGAGCGCAGAAACGACAGTTCAGTCTTCATGTTCTCTTGTTGTTTTTCCATCTGCTTTTTTTCCGACTTGATCTGGTCAGCCGTGATTTTATAAGTGAGGCTGACTGCCATGGTTAAAATGTATGGCGGAAAATTGAAACGCAATGACCCCATGAGACTGAACGGTACTGAAGGGACAATATACCTGAAAAGGAAAGAATGAAGCAGGATGATCACGGAAAAAACGAGCAGCAATGACATGGCATAATACCAGTATTTTTTTCGGTAAAACAATCCCGGTATCAGCCGGTAGGTATTCAGGTAGAAGGAAACAACCCAGAAAACATAGCTGCAAAGGTTCAGCTTTAAAAACTCCTTCGACAGATCTTCATTCCTGGGTGGTCTGGCATGTGAATGACTGCTGTCGATAATATACGGCAACGCGAATATTACTGCCCAGACAATGATATTCAACGACAATTGTACCCACTTGTTTGAGAAGTTTACTGGTTTCATAGCCGACCGATCCGTATTGCAAATATAGTTCATAACTTTTATTTCCTTCTCACAAGGCATTTCCTGCCTCCCTAAAAATTCCCCGCAATCGCGATTCTATTCGTATTTCAATGCTTCGATCGGGTCGAGGCGGGCAGCTTTCTGCGCGGGATAATATCCGAAGAAAATACCTGTGGCGCCGCATACCAGAAACGATATCACGATAGACATTTCTGAGATAAGGATCGGCCATGAGAAAATGACACCAACCAACTCTGAAGCGACGATACCCAGGACGACGCCGATCAGTCCTCCGGCGATACTTATGAGGACGGCTTCAATCAGGAACTGAAGCATGATATCCTTCGATCGTGCCCCGATCGACATCCGGAGCCCTATCTCCCGGGTTCTTTCGGTGACGGAGGTATACATGATATTCATGATTCCGATACCGCCGATCAGCAGGGAGATCCCGGCAATGACAGTCAGAAGAACGGTCATCATAGAGCTGGTGGATGTGATGGCGGTCAGTAATTCGGCCTGTGTACGCACGTCGAAATCGTCCTCTTCGTCATTCTTCAATTGGTGATTGTCCCTGATCACGGTGGTGATCTCTTTCGTAGCCGCATCACTCTGCGCTTCCGATGCAGCGGATACGTAAATGCTCTGGAGATAATGGGTGGCCGTGATCCTTTTCTGGATGGTTGTATACGGCGCCAGGATGATATCGTCCTGGTCCTGCCCGAAGTTGCTTTGTCCCTTGGAAGAGAGGATCCCGATCACCTGGAAGGGGATCTTGTTGAACCGGATGATTTTTCCGATGGGATCTTCACCCTCGGGGAAAAGGTTTTTCACCACGGTGTTCCCCAGCAGGCATACTTTGGTAAACGTTCTCACATCTTCGTCGGAGAAGAGGATTCCATCTTTCAGCTTAAATCCGCGGATCTCCAGGTAATCGGGAGATACCCCGATGATACTCGTAGGCCAGTTGTTGGAACCATTGATAGCCTGGCCGCTGGCGGAAACGATGGGCGACACTCCTTTGATGTTGGGAGAATTCAGGTTGCGTATGGCATCAGCGTCCTCCTGTTTCAAGGTCTGCATGCTGCTGCCCTGGAGGCGAACGCTTCCGGGTTCATTCATGACCGGCATGACGTTAATCATGTTCGAGCCCATTCCCGAAAGCGAGGAACGGATACTTTGTTTCGAGCCCTGCCCGATGGCCATCATGGTGATGACGGCTGCCACCCCGATGATGATCCCGAGCATGGTCAGAAAAGTCCTGATCCTGCTTTTTTTTAACGCTTTTAAAGCGATTTTCATTAAATCCTTTGGTCTCATAATCCGGTTTATAAATTATCCAGATCCGGCAGGGCGGCGATGGTCTCCCTGGCCGATCTTTTTTCGGTATTCAATACATCTTTCTGAATCCTCCCATCACGCAGGAAGATGGTCCGGTGGCTGAAAGCCGCTATATCGGGTTCATGCGTGACAAAGATGATGGTTTTGCCCTGTTGGTTCAGATCCTGCATGAGCGCCATGATCTCATAAGAAGTTCTCGAATCAAGGTTTCCGGTAGCTTCATCAGCCAGCACGATCACCGGTTCGCTGACCAGCGCCCTGGCAATAGCGACTCGCTGTTGCTGCCCGCCCGACAGCTGGTTGGGCATATGATGAGCCCTGTTCTCCAAAGCCACTGTTTTCAATGCCTCCATAGCCCGGTCGCGACGTTCCCGCGAAGGGATGGTTTTGTTATACAACATCGGCATCTCCACGTTTTCCAGCGCCGAGGTCCGGGGTAACAAGTTGTAAGACTGAAACACAAATCCGATCTTCCGGTTCCGTAATTCCGCCAGCGCATCTTTCTCCAACTGACTTACATCGACATTGTCCAGAAGATACTTTCCGGCAGTTGGTCTGTCCAGACATCCGAGGATATTCAACAGGGTGGTTTTGCCTGATCCGCTGCTTCCCATGATGGTGACGAATTCGCCGGAATTGATAGAGAATGAAACTCCCTTCAATGCCCTCACCGTTTCTTCACCCATGATGAATTCACGTTTCAGATTTTCTATCTCTAATATTTTGCGCGACATGGTGATCACTTTTTGGTTCTGTTTTTGCCCGGTCTTTGAGGCATGAACGGACTTTGGCTGGTTCCCTGACCCGATGGCGCAGCACTACCACCGGCAATTTGTTGCGAACCGGTTACGACCGCCTCGTTGGAATCCAAGCCACCCAGCACTTCCACCTGCGTGTTATTATTCAAGCCTGTTTGGATGATCTTCTGGATTAATTCACCATTAAGGGCAATCCATACTGAATTTTCTCCGGGTTTTGATTCCCGGGGAGCACGCCGGATCCGGTAGTTGGTCAAGGTACTGTCTGGCGTAAATTTGATGGCTTTCACGGGAATCAGCAAGGCATCGTTCACTTCTTTGGTATAGATGGTGATATTGGCTGTCATGCCGGGTTTCAATTTCAAATCGTTGTTCGAAGTCTGAATGATGGTGGTATAGGTCACCACATTGTTGGTAGTCGTTGGATTCAATCTCACCTGTTGCAGCGATCCGGTAAAGACATCATCGGGGTATGCATCCACCGTGAAAGTCACTTTATCCCCTTCCGTGATACCTCCGATATCAGCCTCATCAACAGAAGCTTCCACCTGCATCTGTTTCAGGTCTTTCGCGATGCTGAAGATAGTAGGCGTACTGAAACTGGCTGCCACTGTCTGTCCTTCGCTGACGCTCCTCGAGAGAATGGTCCCATCGATGGGAGAATAGATACTGGCAAGAGCAAGGTTCTTTTTTGCCGACTGGACCTGGGCTGCAGAAGCATCAGCCTGCGCTTGCGCCGACGTATAGGCATACAGGGCGTTCTCGTAATCGGCTTTGCTGATCGCGCCTACCTTATACAGCTGACTCTGCCTTTCGAAATTCCCTTTCTGATAATCGAGCTGACTTTTGACCTGGGCATAGTTTGATTTCGCCTGGTTGAGAGAGGCCTCAAACAAGGTTTTATCCAGTTCTGCCAGTAACTGTCCCTGTTTAACAACAGAGTTATAATCGACGTACAGTTTTTCGATCGTCCCTGACACCTGGGAACCAACCGAAACGGTATTCACCGGTTGAACGGTTCCGGTCGTGATCACCGTCTTTGAGATGTCGCCACGCTGCGGTTTCT
>Ga0209099_1000140_pt1 | contig 83626 bp, 56 predicted proteins | sample AD_JPNHW2_MetaG_FD_184430 | JGI IMG/M metagenome (GOLD analysis project Ga0209099, IMG submission 184430) | Active sludge microbial communities of municipal wastewater-treating anaerobic digesters from Japan - AD_JPNHW2_MetaG (SPAdes) (version 2) | ecosystem: Engineered > Bioreactor > Anaerobic...
CGATGAGGGCTGTAAGCAATATTCCGCCAACGATGATGGTCATCGGGATATCGCGCTGGGTGCGCAGGTCTGTTTTTGTCCCTTCGTGTTTGCCGAAAATTTCTTTGCCGGCCAGCGACACGGCCGATTTGATGATCTTGCTTGATTTGATGATGCCGATAATGCCGGCCATGGCAATACCGCCGATGCCGATAGGACGGATGTAGGCAGTAAAGATCTGTTCGGCCGACATCTGGCTGATCAGGGCTGTGATGTTGGCTCCGACGGCAATGGTTTGTCCGCCGGCAAAATAATTAATGATGGGGATGATTACATACCACCCGACGAAAGAACCGGCACAGATGATGGCAGCATATTTGAGCCCGATGATATAACCAAGGCCTGTTACGGCGGCGCCGACGTTCAGTTTGAAAACAATTTTGGATTTATCGGCCAGCATCTGCCCGACGGGGACCACGCGGGTTGTAAACACTTCGGCCCACCATCCGAAAGTGGCGATGACAAAGTCGTAGATACCGCCGATAAGCCCTGCTACCAGCAGCAACCTTGCCTGACTTCCTCCCTTGGCGCCCGATACCAGCACTTCGGTGGTAGCCGTAGCTTCAGGGAAGGGATATTTGCCATGCATTTCGCTTACGAAATACTTCCGGAATGGAATCAGGAACAGAATACCAAGGAAACCTCCCAGCAAGGACGACAAAAATACCTGGTAAAACTGGGCTTCCAGATTGAGAATGTAAAGTGCCGGCAATGTGAATATCGCCCCGGCTACAATCACGCCCGAACTGGCCCCGATGCTCTGGATGATCACATTTTCGCCCAGCGCACCTTTACGGTTGAAAACTGTAGAAAGCCCGACAGCGATAATTGCGATCGGGATGGCGGCTTCGAATACCTGCCCTATCTTTAATCCAAGATATGCGGCGGCAGCCGAAAATATGATTGCCATTACTATTCCCCACAAAACACTCCAGGTATTTACCTCGGCATAGGTCTTATGAGGCGACATGATAGGTTCGTAGCTTTCGCCCTCTTTCAGTTCTTTATAGGCGTTTTCGGGAAGGCCTTTGATAGGCCCGGTTTCATGGTCTGACATGAGAAAAAGTCTTAGTTTGCCTTCAAATTTAGAAAAATTAAGAATTGTACACAGGATAAGACAGGATTCGTTTTCCGGAAAGGCGGCCATCCGGTGTTATCTCCCTGATTCAGAATGCCAAAAATTTCAGATAAAGCATCAGGAATGACACGGCAAGCGTCAATAGTGTTACGATGATGCCCGTCTTGAAAAATTCCACGAACCTGATTTTTATTCCTTTACTTCCTGCCGATTCAATGACGATGAGGTTTGCCATCGCCCCTATGATCGTAGCGTTTCCTGCCAGCGTGGAGGCCGAAGCCAGGGCCAGCCATAGCAGTTCGGAACCGGCGGTTTTCATCAGCGGAAGCATCACGACGGTAAACGGAACGTTGCTGACCACCTGCGAAAGCACGAGACTGATCAGGTGAATACCCGCCAATCCTTTGGCATCAGCTTTCAGTGCGACACCATGAATCAGGGAATCCATGATCCCTACTTTTTCGATGCCTTTCACCACGATAAACAGCGAGGCGAAAAACAACAGCAACACCCAGTCGACCTTGCGGATAACCAGCGATGGCTTTATCTTTCCGAATATCAAAATCAGCGAGCCTCCCAACAGGGCAATCATCGGCACCGATAATCCGATGCGGTGGCTCATGAAAAATAAAACCACGACCAGCAGGAAAACAGGCACTGAAGTGTTCATCGACCGGAAATTGTACTCAAAGAGATGATTTTCGTTTCCGGCTGTATTATCTTCGGGAATCGGGTTAAAACGCAGATCTTTCCGGTAAAACCAGCGGATGACCGCAATCGTGATGAACAGCCCGATGAATGAAACGGGGAGCAGGTGCCACAGGAAGGTTCCGTAATTGATCCCCGATGATATCCCGATCAGCATATTTTGCGGATTCCCGGTAATGGTCATGGCGGAACCGATGTTGGAAGCCATGATTTCGGCGATCAGGTAAGGCATGGGGTTCGTCCGCAACGAACGGCATATCAGGATAATAACCGGGGTGAAAAGCATGACGACGGCGTCGTTCACCAGGAAAGCGCTGGTGATGCCCGTCACAAGGGTGATGATCACCAGCAACCTGTCGGGGGTTTTGGCCAGCGACATGGTTTTAGAAGCAATCAACGAAAAGAAACCGTCGAGTTCGAGCGTGGCAATAATGATCATCATGCCCAGCAACAGGGCAATCGTATTGAAATCAATGGCTTGTATGGCTTCTTCGAAACTTAATACGCCGAACAAAATCATAGCCACCGCGCCAAAAAAGGCCGCCGACGGACGGTCGATATTCATTTTGGGCAACCGGGTAAAGATGATCCCCGTATAGGTGACCAGGAAGATAACTAACGCAGTGTAATACAGGTTCATAATGATCGGTTATACCGGTAACAGAAAAAGCAGGCGATCCGGTTATAACTAAACCACTATGGATTAAAAATCCATAGGTTGGTAATAAGGTAAAAAATGAAATTTTTCAACTTTACTCAAGTATCCAATTCCCCGATTGTGCATTTGGCTTATCCCGATGATGCTCAAGATACTCCTGTACCATTTCATCGGTTATATTGCCAGTACTCCATACCCCATATCCGATCGCCCAAAAATGTCGTCCCCAATACTGCTTCCCCAGAACAGGAAATTCTTCCTGAAGGAGACGCGATGTCCTTCCTTTTATCTTCTTCACCAACTCACTTATACTCAGAGATGGAGGGTATTCAACATGGATATGCACATGATCTTTGCTCACCACTCCCTTCATTATCTGAACATTCTCTGAATTACATACCTGAACAACCAAATCCCTGCACCGTACCTGAACATCGCCTTTTAATACATGATAACGATACTTGGTTACCCATACTATATGCGCTGATAATCGACTTACAGAATGAGTGTTATGCCTATATTCTTCCATCCTGTAAATCTAAAAAATTTTTAGAAACTAAAGTGCCTGCAATAAATTGCAGGGTTTTAACCAGTTAATAAGATAATAAAAGTAAAAGGCCCCGAACCGGTAACATTGATGGATACAGGAACCGTACTTACCCCGTCATCGCACACCGGACCTCCGCCGCTTATTGTTGCCTGAGGGCATGATGCCTGCGGAGCATTATATGTCTGGGTAAACTTACAGGACGTATCGGCCGAAAAGACAGCCGTTAACGCATGCTGTTGCCCATCGCAGGTTATATTGGACAAGGAATAAGCCAACGGGCTGTTAAACGGCGCCGTAAATGTCTGCGATACAACCGGTAAAGCCGTACTATCGGTAATTGTAAGTGTTCCTGTTTCCGGCGGATTCGTAAATTCGATATTCCCGGAAACTGAAAATGAATTTGTTGCCGGATTGCAAACTGAAACATCGGTGGTAATAGCGAGAATTGAACAATTTAGTACAATATCACAATTAGTGATGCCACTTCCTCCCGTTTGAGAAAAAGTGATAGTGCCATAATGTCCAGATGTTGCTGCAAAATTTGTCATCAGCAAAATGTATATCTCGCCAACTTGGGCATTTAATATGTCACATACTTCGAAGGGGTCTGGAGAATAGCTGCAATCAACAACATTTCCTGCCGTCAATCCATTACTACAGCCTGCTGTAAGACTAGTGAACGGCCCCCAACAAATAAAGTCAACATCTATGGGAGATCCGGTCAAATCAACTTGCTCAATATTGATTATAATATCACCATTTTGCTGAACCTGCATAAAATACCATGCCGGGGCAGGCTGCGACGATAAGCATCCGTAATAAGGATATCCATTGACTGGTGGTGGGGCAGTTCCTTGGTTTCCCGAAGGAAATGTGTATGTATTCTGAGAACAGGCAACTTCTGCATCTTCACAGATAGGGTTGGCATTGGGGCCCTCAATGCGGGCATCCTGGTTTGCAGAATTTTCAGGAATGAATTCCGAAGATGCCACATATTGCGCCTTGGATGTATTATCCATTGTGATCTCCGCAATTACCGCTGCACGATATAATTCCTGCATTACTTTAATTGCTTCTTCCCGGTTATATTCTTTCGTATAGAAAACAGCAGAAGTTAAGTTCCAATCGGACTTTGACCTGATATATAGTTTTTTCGATACAGCAAGCTCCAGAAAATAGAGTTTTTCAAAGTCCGTCTTAAGTTCAGACATCTGAACCTGATAGTAATCCCTTGACTTATCACAAGACAGGTATGTCACAAATGGATTTTCACCCGCTTCAGGTTCATTTTGCTGAACAGCTAGACCTGGTAACGTTTCAGGCTCCCGGATTTGTTTTACATTTTGTAAAGGAGTTACTTGTCCGTAAACAAAGCTGCCGCATGCGATAAAGCATAACGCCACAAAACTCAGAACAGCCTTGTGCCTGTAATGATATTGCATAAGATTCATTTAATCAGGAAATAACAAAAGGAGTATCCAAAATTACTAGTTTTTCCGTTTCGCCGGAAAAAAACCGAAAGATATTCGTCAATCATGATTTGAATGCCCTCCCCATCCCGGATGAACAGCCGGAACCTTTCGGGAGATTGGCCCTGATTTCGAAAAACGAATCAGAACAACCTGTTACAGAGCGTTCTGTATAAAACAATAAGCCCTTTTGATTTTTACCACCCGCTCGACAGCACATCGATAATATGCATGGTTTTAATGGGTAGTTTATGCTTGTCGATGTATCCCTGCTGGTGCATGAGGCATGACGAGTCGGTGCTTACGATGAATTCCGCACCGGTATTCAATGCATTTTCAATTTTCTGCCCGCCCATAGCAGCAGATATCGCTTCGTGCTTTACCGAAAACAGTCCGCCGAATCCGCAACATACACTGCTATCCTTCATTTCGCGCAGTTCGAGACCCCTGACATTTGCCAGAAGCCGCCTCGGCTGGTCGGTGAGCCTGTACTCGCGCAATGCCGAACATGAATCGTGAAAAGTGACGATGTGTTCGAAGGTCGCCCCGACATCTTCCACCTGCAGGATGTTCACCAGGAAGTCGGTAAATTCGAAAATGTTCTTTTTCAATTGGTGATATTCGTTGTGAAGCGCCGAATTGTAGAACATTTCATCATAATAGTTCCTTACGAATCCTACGCACGAAGCCGACGGACTGACGATATAACGGTTGTTGGAGAAATCGCGGATAAACTTCTCCCCCACTGCTTTGGCTTCATCCCAATAACCCGCATTGAATGCCGCCTGTCCGCAACAGGTCTGTACAGGGTTATAATGAACCTTTACCCCGAATTTTTCGAGTATCTTCACCATGTTGAAACCGGTTTCAGGATAAAGCTGGTCGATAAAACAGGGAACAAAAATATCTACATCAAGGGGTGAAAGCATGTCTGACAATTTAAATGCTGGCTCTGAAACAGAATGCCCCAAAACGTTCCGGGCACATTTCTGTAAAAACAAAAATATACAAATAGAGCCCCTGCTGAAAATGAAGTTTTCAACCGGATGTTAATAAAAAGGGCTGTCATCTATTCCCAACAGAAATTTTCAAACCGGAAACCTGCTGATTTCAGGTCATTCCAGAAACCGGGATAAGACTTCCGCACTTCCGCCGGGTTATCGATCCCGATTTTCCCGGTTTTAAACGCCAGCGGGGCAAAAGCCATCGCCATGCGGTGGTCGTTATACGTATGGATGACGATTTTGTCGTCCCCTGAGACCGGCTGGTTTCCGGCAATTACCAGATCGGAACCTTTTTCGGCATGAACGCGATACCCGGTTTTCGTCAGTTCCGAAACCAGCGCCGACAACCTGTCCGTTTCCTTGATCCGCAAACCGGATAATCCCGTCAGCCGGGCCGGGATATTCAGACCTGCGCAGGTTACCGCCACTGCCTGAGCCAGATCGGGGCAGGAGGTGAAATCCTGAATAAAAGATTCGTCAGACCGGATGCGGTACTTTTTCAACAGGATGCCTTCCGCAGTTTCGGTGGTACCTACACCCAGTTTTTCAAATATTCCGGCGGCTATCGCATCGCCCTGGAGACTATTAAAACTAAGCCCGGGCAGGATGACTTCAGTCTCATCCGAAAGGGCAACAACTTCGTACCAGAAAGCGGCTGAACTCCAGTCGGCTTCCACGCTCAAGCCATCAACCGGGGGCGTATAGGGTTTTCCCGCAACACGGACCAGATCGGACGCCACGGTCACATCAGCGCCGCATTGCTGCATGATCCCTGCTGTCATGGCGATATACGGGGCTGAAACGGCTCTGCCTGTAATACGGATATTCAACCCGCCGGGCAACGACGGGGCTATCAGCATCAAGGCGCTGATAAACTGGCTGCTGACATCGCCGGGCGCTGATACAGAATTTCCTCCTTTAATCGCGCCCCCCCGTATTGCGAGCGGCGGGAATTCTTTTTCGCCTGTATACCGGATATCGGCGCCCGATTCCATGAGCGCATCTGCCAGCACACCTACCGGACGTTGTTTCATCCGGCCGGAACCCGTCAGAAACCAATTGCCGGGAGTAACGGCCAGCAGGGCCGTCAGGAACCTGAAGACGGTTCCTGCATCTCGGCAATCAATCGTTTGGGGGGTCCGGCATCGGGCCGATGCATTCACCATGGCCAGCAATTCCTTTAACAAAACCGTATCGCCGGCGTCCGAAAGGTTTCTGATCGCGAGTGTACCACCTGATAACTGGCGTATGATCAACAGGCGGTTGCTGATGCTTTTGGAAGCGGGCAAATGCACTGAGGTTCTGACCAATGGCGTCGCCGGAGGAATAACGATCATGCCAGAAAGGAATGGTTTATATCGCTGGTAAAGGTAACGAAAATGAAAGGATTAATCTTCAGCAGTTTAACGGCTGTTCATTATTGACGCCGCAGGCAGGGTATATTACGAAGTTGGTGATCAGGGGGAAGAGAGGTTTCAGAATTTGAAAATTTGAAAATGTATAAATTTGAAAATTTCAGTTTCTGATTACCGGTTTCTTTCGGACGTTGGCTTTAGCTGTTGGCTCTTGGCGTTCTGAGTTCTGAGTTCTGAATTTTGTGTTTTGCGTTTTGCGTTCAGCTTTTGGCCTGCCGTCTTACCCACAACCCCGCCCAGGCAGGTAAACTTTTAGCCGTTGGTGTTTTGAGTTGTGTGATTCGTTGTTCGTGATTCGTGTTTTGCGTTTTGCGTTTTGCGTTTTGCGTTTCGTGTTCTGCGTTCTCCCTTCTCCGTCCTCCGTTTTGCGTTCTCCGTTCTTCCTCCTCCCCTGCCTGCCACCCGCAGGCTTACGCAAGGCAGGCAGGCCTGCCCGCTCACTCACGTCCTTCGCTGGCAGGTAAAGTTCTCCCTGCCCCCTGCCTCTTGCTCCTTGCTCCTTGCTCCATGCCCATTACCGGAGAAGTGTAAAAAGGAATTCAGGCTGTCTTTACAGATTCACGTAATAGTGCAGACTTTCGCGAACGAGGCTTTCGCTGGGATACTGGTCAACGAGGGGGGCTCCGGGGCTTCCCAGCAGGGTAAAATTGATTTCGCCTTCCTGTTTCACCTTTTTATCATACAGCATGATTTCGATCAGTTCGTTGCCGGCAGGAGCGTAAAAAATGGTTTTACGGAAATGTTCCATCACCAGCTCCACAATTTCATAAAGGACGGAGATGGGCAACCCGCAATGTTTCACCGAGATAAAGGCTTCGCATATCAAGCCAGCCGCCACGGCTTCTCCGTGGAGCATGGGTTCGGACATATGCATGGCCGACCATGTTTCGAATGCGTGCCCGATGGTATGACCGAAATTCAGCACATTGCGAATCCCTTTATCCAACGGGTCCTGTTTTACGACCCTCATCTTAATAAGCGCTGACTGCTTTATGGCCGATGGCGCTGACACGATTTCCGTCGGGGATATCTTTTTCAGGTCTTCAAAACTTTCGCCATCAATCAGGGCGTGTTTGATCATTTCCGAAAAGCCGGAAAGTATATGCCGGGCAGGAAGTGTTTTAAGGAAATCGGGAAATACACAAATAGATTCCGGCTGGCTGAAAGTACCGATCTGGTTTTTCAAACCAGCCAGGTTGATTCCGTTTTTACCGCCGATGGCAGCGTCCACCATCGCCATAAGGGTAGTGGGAACCATGACGAACGGCATTCCCCGGCGATAGGATGAAGCAGTAAATCCACCCACATCACAAAGGACGCCCCCGCCTAAACAGAAAAGCAATGAATCGCGCAAGGCCCCTTTTTCCGAGAGTTGTTCCCACACCGAAACTGCCGTATGGAAATTTTTAGCTTTTTCACCTTCGGGAATTTCAACAATCCTGGCATTGGACAAGGAAGGATGGCGTTCGGCCAGTTGGGGATAACAATACTTTTTGGTATTCTCATCAACAAGAATAAATATGCCGGCCTTTGCATGCCTGTTCACCACCTCATCAATGGCAGAAGAAGCCTCCGGACCGAAATATGGAGCTACAATATCCTGCATTCCAAAGAATTATTTCTCAATAGCATTACTAACCACAGAACGTGATAATTAACCAAGACCTCACCCTAACCCTCACAATCAGACCTCACCCCAACCCCTCTCCTAAAGGAGAGGGGCTCTCCTCCGCGATGGCCCTGCATCCCCTTCCTGCAAATCCTTTAACTAAAACCTTGATTTATCAGCCGTTCACTATTGTTTCAAAAGTACAAAAAGTGTTTATTTCAATGGTATAAAAATTTATAAATTTTTATTACCGATAAATTATCGGCTTATTATGCGGCCAAACGAAACTGTTTCCCGGATGCAGAACCTGCAAATTGTCGTATCTTTGGACCGTGATCCGAAACACATCCATACAGCCCGGCCATTATTGCCTTTCGCTCTACCATCATACAGGGCGCGGCCTTTATGAGTGCTGGATGTGCTGATCCCTTCCGTTTTCCTTTCTCTTTTCCTCATAGCGAATAAATTTCGCCTTTCACCGGCTTATCTTTATCGTTAGGGGATATAAGCATCTTGTCAGGAATTATTTTTACCATAAAACAGGAAGAGAAAAACAATGAAAGGGTTGATTTTCGACATCAAACGATACTGTGTTCACGACGGGCCGGGGATCCGGACGACTGTTTTCCTGAAAGGCTGCCCGCTCAACTGCCTTTGGTGCCACAATCCCGAAAGCCGCCTGCACGAAATACAATACGTACACCGCAAACGGAATATCGGCAACCAGGAGTTTGAAGAAGAGGAGATCATCGGGCGATGGTACACTGTGGCCGAAGTCATGAAAGAGCTTGAGAAAGACAGCCTTTTCTATGATGAATCCGGCGGCGGGATCACGCTTTCGGGAGGCGAGCCGCTGATGCAGGCAGGTTTCACCGGGGAACTGGCCTCCGCCTGCCGCCAACGCGGATGGCACGTAGCCCTTGACACTTGCGGGTATGCATCCCGCAGCTCTTTCGAAAAGGTGGTGCCTTATATCAACCTGTACCTTTATGACCTGAAAGGAATGAACAACGCCGACCACCTGATCCATACCGGCGTTGAAAACAGCCTGATACTCGACAACCTCATTTCTCTGCTCGATGGTGGGGGCAAGGTCATTTTTCGATACCCGGTGATCCCCGGCATGAACGACAGCGAAAACCACCTGCTCGATCTGATGCATTTCCTGATGAACCTCAGGTCAACCCAGCGTGAAATCCACCTCCTGCCCTATCATACCATTCAGAAAAGCAAGTACGAAAGGCTTGGGCTAACTTACCGGTTAAGCGAACTTCCGGCAGCCACCGATGAATCGCTCAGGGAGATGAAGGCAGGGCTGGAATCCATAGGCTATACCGTCAGGATTGGCGGTTAACCCAATCCGGAAATCATTTTATTCATCCAGTAACAACCCGAGAATCAAAAAACATAATTCGCCATGATGACCGACCGCATTAAAAAACTTCGTCAACAAAGCCTTGATGCCGTTAACCGGCTCACTCCGGAGCGCGCCCTGCTGGTTACCGAATTTTACCGCGACAACCGTGAATTTTCAATCCCAGTGCAACGCGCACTCTGCTTTAAATACATCCTTACCCATAAAAGTATCTGCATCAACGATGGCGAACTCATTGCGGGTGAGCGCGGCCCGGAGCCCAAGGCCACTCCTACTTACCCCGAGGTCAACCTGCATTCGATGCATGACCTGGAGGTATTGAATTCACGGCCAAAGGTTTCGTTTAAAGTTGACGACGAGATGCGGTTGGCATATGAAAACGTGGTCATCCCTTTCTGGAAAGGGAAAAGCCACCGCGAACGGATGTTCGCCGAAATGACTCCTGAGTGGATCAGAGCCTATGATGCCGGAATGTTCACCGAGTTCCAGGAGCAGCGCGCGCCGGGGCATACCGTCCTTGGTAAAAAGATTTACAGCATGGGAATGCTGGACATCATCGGTGAAACAGACCGGGCATACGCAATGCTGGACATTGAGAACGACAGGGATATCCTGCCGAAGAAAGAAGAACTGAAAGCCATGCGCATTGCGGCCGAAGCGCTCATCCTGTTCGCCGAACGCCATGCCGCGGAACTGGACAACCTGGCGGCTTCGGAAACCGACGCCGGCCGCAGGCAGGAACTTATAAACATGGCGACCATCTGCCGCAACGTACCGGCCCACGCCCCGCAAACATTTCATGAAGCGCTGCAATATTACTGGTTCGTGCATCTGGGAGTCATCACCGAGCTGAATCCCTGGGATTCCTTCAATCCCGGACGTCTTGACCAGCATTTATACCCCTTTTATAAACGCGAAACCGAAGCCGGAACGCTTACCCGCGAAACCGCTGAAGAGTTGCTCCAGTCGTTCTGGATTAAATTCAACAACCATCCTGCCCCTCCCAAAGTAGGCGTTACCGCCCTCGAAAGCAACACATACACCGATTTTGCCCTGATCAACCTGGGCGGCGTGCAGAGCGACGGTTCGGATGCCGTGAACGAACTCACGTTTCTCATTCTCGACGTGATCGAAGAGATGAGAATACTGCAACCCAGCTCCATGATACAGTTGAGTAAGAAGAACCCCGACAGTTTTCTCCACCGCGCCCTCAGGATTGTAAAAACCGGTTTCGGCCAGCCTTCCATCTTCAATACCGATGCCATCGTGCAGGAACTGCTGCGACAGGGAAAAAGCGTTGAAGACGCCCGGAACGGAGGCGCCAGCGGCTGTGTGGAAACCGGTGCATTCGGCACCGAAGCCTACATACTCACCGGCTATTTCAACCTTACCAAAGTCCTTGAACTCACGCTGAATAACGGCCATGATGCACAAACCGGCGAACTGATTGGCCTGCAGACCGGTGAAGCTTCCTCATTCAACTCGTTTGACGAACTGATGTCGGCTTACCGGAAGCAACTTCGTTATTTCATCGATATAAAAATCAAGGGTGAAAACATCATCGAGCAGCTATATGCCCGTTACCTGCCGGTTCCGTTCCTGAGCCTGCTCATTGACGATTGCATCAAAAACGGGCGCGATTATACCGCCGGCGGAGCACGGTACAACACTTCCTATATTCAGGGCGTCGGGCTGGGAAGCCTTACCGATTGCCTTACCGCGCTGAAATACCATGTATTCGACAACCATAAGATCTCATTGGCGGAGATGTTACAGGCCTTGTCGGAAAACTTTACCGGTCATGATAAACTGCGTTATGACCTGGTATATAATACCCCGAAATGGGGGAACGACGACGATTACGCCGACGATAACGCCCGGATGATTTTCGAGATTTTTTATGACGCCGTGAATGGACGTCCGTCGCCAAGAGGCGCGACCTACCGCATTAATATGCTTCCTACCACATGCCATGTATATTTCGGCAGCAAGATCAACGCCACCCCCGACGGGCGGCTGGCCGGTGAGCCGTTGTCGGAAGGCATTTCGCCTGTTCAGGGCGCTGATAAATCCGGCCCGACAGCCGTACTCAAATCGGCATCTAAAATCGACCATATCCGCACCGGGGGAACGCTGTTAAACCAGAAATTCACCCCGTCGTTTTTCGACAGCGAAGAAAGTATTGCCAAACTCGGAAAACTGGTAAGAACTTATTTCCGCATGGACGGCCATCATATCCAGTTTAACGTGGTGTCGGCAGCCACGCTGAAAGACGCACAGAAACACCCGGAAAAATACCGCGACCTGATTGTACGCGTTGCCGGGTACAGCGACTATTTCAACGACCTGGGCGAAGACCTTCAGAATGAGATCATCCGCCGTACGGAGCATGAAAGCGCCTGATGATTCCGATAGATAATACAGAAGTAGTTTTTACGGAATTATTCACCTGTGCCGGAAATGTGTAATTTCGGGTTGTCAAGTTTTGCCCTAACCTTAACCTGAATGTCGTCATACGTCACCCGATCGCTGTTAAGCGTATTGTTTTTTATATCCTTGTCCGTCAACGGACAGAATGCCCTTATCCGTAAGATTTTCCCCGATTCCGCATATAACTGCCGCGATCTGCAATATCAAAGCATGCAGCTTATTCCTTTGTATTACGGGAACCGCGATTTCGATACGGCCAATGCCATCCTGGATTACTGGGCGGGACAATGCTCCACGGACGAAACTATTTTCAGGACGCGCATATTGTTTGCCATCGACAACGGCACTTTCAGCGATTCGTTGTTTAAAAATGACGGATTCACTTACTACCTTGATGTTTACAAAGAGCTGGCCAATGACACTTCCGGCAGTTCCCTGTACTACTACCCGTATTATTATGTGGATGAAATAGAATTGCTGAAATGGTACAAAACGTTTACCGACAGCATTGCTTTCCGTTGCCTGACCTATACCGACCTTTCGCCCGAAGAACGTTTTTTTGCCACCTATTATGCCTATCCATCCGACAGCATCTATACGCTGCTTTTTGCTAAAGTATATGACAGCACGGCCTTAAAAAAAATTGCGTCGGAACCCGTGTACGGTCAAATGGAAAATACCCAGGGCCATTATTCCTTCAGCACCGGTATGTGGATTCCCGACCAGCGCCTTGATACACTGGGCCGTCACCCGTATCTGGGTGCGCAAATCGGGTTGAAACACAACCGGTACCTGGCCGACCTGGTGCTGGACCTGCGTTTCGGAAGTTCGCCCAACACCTACCAGGTTGTCATTGATGGTGAAACCTGGGATACCGAAAAGTTTTTCGAAATGAGCTGGCGCCTCGATTTCGGGTATGAATTGTTTAATATCCGGAGGACAGAAATGCTCTTTCTGGGAGGGCTGGGCTACGACTGCATCAACGCGGTTAATGAAACCAACGATCCCGACAATGAAGACGACGACGTGAGTAAATACCTGCATTCGTTCAACATGAACCTTGGCGGAAGTTACCGTTACTACCTGAATAACAACCATTACCTGGCTGTGACCGGGAAATACCACGTCCTCAATTTCCGCAACAAAGGCGGCACCGACCTGAAAGGCAATGCTTTAACATTATCCCTTGAGTATGGTTTTGGCATGAACCGCTGGCTCAACGACAGGAATACGATACTGAGAAAGAAAACAAAAAATTACCGTCAGCAGGTCAGGCAAAGCCTGTAATGCTGGTCCGGAGGAATCATGCAATATTTATCGGAATAATCCGATGAGTAACAGGACGACTCTATTTGCCTACCGTCTTCCAGATTTTCCCATCCTGGGTAATATGCCACAGCGTGCCGGCGGCGCTCCCGTTGGCAACCGCCTCATAGAGGGATTTGGTAAGGCTGATTTCAGGCCTGAAAGGTTTCCCGTTGACCTGATAATCCGAAAACCCTAACGATTTAAGGTTGGCCGTATAGGAACCATTTTTCCCGAACCATGCTTTTTCCCTGAAATATAGTTTCCGCAACGCCTGCATGATGGAATAATCGGGATTTTCAAGGTAGATGTCGGTTCCGCTTCCGGCGGTCTTAGCCGAAAATTGCAGGAATCCCCAGGTTTCAGGCTGGTGCATGGCTATTACACCCTGCGGCGACCAAACCCAGTTATCTTCCGGTAAAGGCTTTTCTTTTCCATCGATGAGGCGCGTGCGCTTCACGTAGCGGCCATTCACAATATCCATGGTCCATTCAACGCGGGAGAAATTGATCCTTATCTGGTCGCCGGCACCCGGACGTTTCCCCCCGGTGTTCACCTCCGAGATTGCATCGAGAGGCAGCGCCACTTCCACATACCAGCCGCTGTCGGTATCGCAGGGATTGTTGATAGTGCCATCAACAAACGCCCCTGATTTCATCCCGTTATAATTCCAGTTATCAACGGCCACATTCCACACCACGTCGTCGCGGTAAGGTTTCGTGATCAGCAAATCCCATTGCGTATTAAAGGCATTCATCTCATATTCAAGGTAGTTATGGGTGTCGCCATCCGGATCGATGAAAATTTCAAAATCCGGGTCATAAAAAATGACCGATTCCCTTTCGGTGAGTGTTGCCCAAACATGCGGTTCCTCCAGGAATGCAGCAACATATAAATAATTATCATCCCAAAGCATTTTGGCCCTGGTTTTAAGCCGCGGTTCCGGTTTCGCCGAACCTTCGATATCCCCGAAATATTCTGTCCAGGGCGCTTTGCCCCAGTCGGCTTCGTTTAACTTTCCGTCAATATTCAGGGGAGCAGAAGTCCTGTAACACACATAATGCCTGGGCTGAACGGGAACGAGAGGCTCCTGCGGCCTTGCCTTTAACAGCAGGAAGGCAGAAAAAACAAAAATCAGAAGAAAGGTGCGGTTCATACCTTGAGGTTTTAAGTTGTTTACGATATACAGGATTATATCAGAATGCCGGTCCATAGGTTATCCCCGAGCCCGGATTCCGGACTGAGAAATTGAAGGCAGGAGCCGGCAGCCAACAATCACACCGGAAATGCCGTCAGCAATGCCGCTGATTTCCGCAATCCTGCCACTGCCCCGTTATCCACCAACGGGAAACCGGACCTTCTTCCTGATGATTCCGCGGCAAAATAACAAAATTATACCGATGGAACATTCGTAATCGTCCGATCGCCTTTGAGTGAACGGCTAAAGACTAAAAGCAACAGACAAAACGGAGGACGGAGAACGGAAAAAGAAGGACGAATAATGAGCCACGAATTCCACGAATGCAATCACGAATTTCACGAAATGATGACAACAAAATACAAAACACAAAATGCAGAACGCAAAACGCAGAAAGCAGAACTCACAACACAGGACTCAGAACTCAAACGGCCCGATGAAGAACTATGAACGCAAAACACAAAACATAAAACGCCCGAATCACGAACAACGAAACACGAAACACAAAATCCAGCTACCAGATCAAATATTACTTTTCCTTCAGCTTCTGAAAACCAGCAGCTTATATCTCACGGCACCGGCGGCTTTACAATAATTCCTTTTATTTGCCGTTCAGGGGAGTTAAAGACTTTTTGCCTGCCTACTTTTTGATAAAATTTATAAAGCTTACCTTTACGCCTTGAATCACTGAATTATACTTAACCTAATCATCATAAAATGAAGAATTCTGTTGCAGGCCTGGCTTCGATCCTGGCTCTCATTTTGTTGAGTTTCACCGGCTTCGCTCAAAAGGCCCCGGTAGATTATGTAAACCCGTTTATCGGCACAGGCGGTCATGGGCATACCTATCCCGGCGCTACAATGCCTTTCGGGATGGTTCAATTAAGTCCTGATACGCGCCTGGAAGGCTGGGATGGATGCGGCGGCTATCATTATGACGATGAATATGTTTACGGATTCAGCCACACGCACCTCAGCGGGACCGGCGTTCCCGACCTGTGTGATATCCTGATCATGCCTACAACGGGAAAAGCCCGGTTTAATAACGGCTATGACGGGAAGCCCGGTTACCGTTCTCATTTCAGCCATAAAAACGAAACCGCCACACCGGGATACTACAAAGTACAGCTCGACGATTATGGCATCACTGCCGAACTCACTGCTACCGAAAGAGCAGGTTTCCACAAATATACCTTCCCGGCCAGCGACAGCGCCAACATCCTGATTGACCTTTTCCATCGCGACGATGCCAAAGAAGCTTCCATCCAGGTAAAAGGCAATAACGAAGTGGAAGGCGTACGTTACTCCGAAGGCTGGGCAAATAATCAGGTTGTGTATTTTGTCGCACAGTTTTCAAAGCCGTTTTCGGGAGTCAGCCTGGCCTCGAACAATGTTGTATTGCCCGAAAGGCTGGCGCTTGATAAACGTAAGAATGTGAAAGCAGCCTTTCATTTTAAAACGGCCGAAGGTGAAACGATTTACGTGAAAGTCGGGATATCTGCCGTGAGCATCGCCGGCGCCCGTAAAAACCTCGAAAAAGAAATCCCCGGCTGGGATTTCGACCAGGTACGCAGCAACGCCCGCCAGGCATGGAACAAGGAATTATCGAAAATTATTGTTGAAGGAGGAACCGATGATCAGAAAGCAGTATTTTATACCTCCCTTTATCACACCATGGTTGTCCCCAATACCTTCATGGATGTTGACGGCATATACCGCGGCCGTGATTTTAAGAACCACAAAGCAGAAGGATTCACCAATTATTCGGTTTTCTCACTCTGGGATACTTATCGCGCCTATCATCCCCTCATGACCATCATCGATCAGAAACGCACCCTCGACTACATCCGCACTTTCCTTACCCAATACGACCAGGGAGGATTATTGCCGGTATGGGAACTTGACGCCAACGAAACATGGTGCATGATCGGGTATCATTCCATCCCGGTTATCGTGGATGCATATATGAAAGGCATTAAGGACTTTGATGTCAATAAAGCGTTTGAAGCCATGAAAAAATCGGCGACGCGCGACAACCCCGGTCTGAAAGCGCTGGATCAGTATGGCTTTATTCCCAGCGACCGCGAAGCCGAAAGCGTTTCTAAAACCCTGGAATATGCCTATGATGACTGGTGCATCGCACAGTTTGCCAGGAGTATCGGAAAAAAGGACGAATACAAGTATTTCATTCACCGGGCACAGAACTATAAGAACCTGTACGATCCCTCAACAGGGAATATGAGGGCCCGTATCAACGGTGGCTGGTTCACGCCTTTCGATCCTACAGAAGTAAACTACAACTTCACCGAAGCCAATTCATGGCAATACAGTTTCACAGCAACACAGGATATCACAGGCCTGTCGAATTTGATGGGCGGTAAAGATAAACTGGCGGCCAAACTCGATGCCCTTTTCAGCGCATCAACGCAAACCACGGGCCGCGACCAGAGCGACATCACCGGTCTGATCGGTCAATATGCCCATGGCAACGAACCCAGCCACCATATTGCTTACCTCTACCCGTTTGCCGGGCAACCCTGGAAAACACAGGAACTGGTGCACCGCATCATGAACGAGTTTTATAAAAACAATCCCGACGGGCTGATTGGCAACGAAGACTGCGGACAAATGTCGGCATGGGCTGTATTAAGCGCCATGGGTATCTATGCCGTTAACCCCGGCAGTAACTTCTATGTGATCGGCACCCCCTGGTTCGATAAAGTGACCATCAACCTGGAAAACGGTAAACAATTCGTCATCAAGGCAAACAACATCTCACCGGCAAATTATTACATCCAATCGGCCACCCTGAACGGTAAAAAACACAATGCATCGTACCTGAAGCATGCCGACATCATGAAGGGAGGAGAACTGGTATTCACCATGGGAAGCCAGCCCAACACAGAATGGGGCGTTGGTAAAAAGAACGAACCCGTTACAGCCATCACCGACAACCTTGTACTACCGGCCCCATACGTGAAAGATGCAGTGAAAACATTCTCCGGTGCTAAAACTATTGAACTGGCCGGGCCGGCCGGCGCCACGGTAATGGTTATGACCTCCGGAGCCGACCGTATCGGTGAGAACACCCCTTATACTGCTCCTATTGAACTCACTGAAACCTCGAAAGTGAAATTTTTCGCCCAGCAGAAAAAACTTGTCAGCCCTACGGTGACAGCCGAATTTATTAAATCGGAAATCAACAAGGATTGCAAACTCATCACGGCACCGGCACAACAATATTCCGGAAACGGCGGGTTAACCCTTGTCGACAACATCAGGGGCAATCAGGACTTTCGCGTTGGCGGATGGCTGGGTTTTGAAAAAGAAAACTTTGAAGCTGTCGTTGATCTGCGCGAAAGCAAAGAAGTATCAAGGCTTTCAGCCGGTTTCCTTCAGGATGAGAATTCCTGGGTTTTCATGCCGACGCAGGTTGAATTTTTCCTTTCGGACGATGGCGTCAACTATAAAAGCGCCGGCGTCGTCAAGAATGATGTTCCCTGGCAAAAAACAGGCGCCTTTACCAGGGATTTCAACCTGAACATCACTGCTGCCAAAGCCCGTTACGTCAAAGTAATCGGAACCAACCGGGGAACCTGTCCCGAAGGGCACAAAGGGAATCCCGGCGCTGCCTGGATATTTGTCGACGAAATAACCGTTGAATAACCCGGACCAAAATAATTAAAGCCTGCCGGAGAATATCCCGGCAGGCTTTTTTATTTGAAACTCCTCTTTTCATCATAACTTTGTTTTCTGTTGAACGACAAACAACAGTCACACCCCCTCTAATCCAACCATCATGATAATCAGGAAGATATTGCCGGCCTTAGCCTTGACGGTACTCCTCAGCTACTCCGGTCAGGCACAGCTTATCAGGAACAGCGCTACGCTGAAGGATATGCAACAGATGTTTGAAAAGCAGAAACAGTTGGCTTCAGGCCGCAGCAATGAGCTTTTCGGAATATTCAAAACGCCCCTGACGGGTGATGAGAAGCAGGCGCTTCAATACTTGTATGCGTACATGCCATTGAGCGACCTCGCCGATTACAATGGCAAATTCTTCCTGAAGGCGGTAAGAATTTCACTGAAAGCCCGCAACGAGATGCCCTGGGGAAAGAAGGCGCCCGAAGATGTTTTCCTGCACTTCGTTTTGCCCATGCGTATCAACAACGAAAACCTCGACACTTTCAGGGTGGCCATGTATCCGGAGTTGAAAGCACGCATCAGGGGAATGAACATGTATGACGCCGCTCTTGAGGTGAACCATTGGTGCCATGAAAAAGTGACCTACCGCGGAAGCGATGAGCGCACCAGTTCCCCACTGGCTTCCATCCGGACTTCTTTTGGCCGTTGCGGTGAGGAATCGACTTTTACGGTAACTGCGCTCCGCACCGTCGGAATTCCGGCGAGGCAGGTGTACACCCCCCGCTGGGCTCATTGCGACGACAACCACGCCTGGGTTGAAGTATGGGTTGACGGCAAATGGTATTTCCTGGGCGCCTGCGAGCCCGAACCAGCCCTGAACATGGGCTGGTTTGCCGAGCCTGCCCGAAGGGCCATGCTGGTACACACAAGAGCCTACGGGCATTATAACGGCAATGAACCGGTCATCGAAAACCGGGAGCGTTTTGCCGAGCTCAACCTGATAGCCAACTATGCCGAAACAAAACCCATTTTTGTCAGGGTAGTGGACGCATCCGGTAAGCCGGTGAAAGATGCGACTGTAGAATTTCAGCTATACAACTATGCCGAGTTTTACCCGATCGCACGGCAAACCACCGACAGCAAAGGAGTATGCGGCATCACAACGGGCCTGGGCGACCTTTTGCTATGGGCCACCCTGGACGGAAAATTCGATTACCGTAAGATTACAGTTGAATCGACCGACACTGTAGTCCTTCAGCCAGGCCGGCCCCATGCTGCCGGAGAAATCTTTGACCTGGTGCCTCCTGTTGAGAAAACCCCGCTCGATAGCAAGGTAACCGACCTTCAGCGCAGCCGTAACACACAACGGTTAAATCATGAAGATTCCATCCGTTCGGCCTATATGGCCACTTTCACCGACTCGGTGCAGGCGGTCGCCTTTGCCGGCAAGCTGGGTATCAGCCGCGAAAAAGCCGTTAAATACCTCACCCTGAGTTATGGCAACAGCAAGGAAATAAAATCGTTCCTCCAGAACACGCCTGCAGGCAAGATGCAATGGGCAATGTACATGCTGGGAGTGATAACCGAAAAGGATATCCGGGATACCCGGGAATCCATATTGAGGGATCATCTGGACAATGCCTTTACCTACGCAGGCAGCAACGAACCCGCCGACAGGGAATTTTTCGCCCGGTACGTGATGTCGGGACGGATTGCCAACGAGATGATGCTTCCCTGGCATGCCTTCCTGCAGAAGAAATTTAACGCCGAATTTGCGGCAAAGGCGCAAAAAGACATCAACATAATTATTGATTGGATCAAAACCAACATCCGGATCGACAACACCGCCAACCTGCATTCACGTTCTCCGCTTTCTCCCCGTGGCGTTTATGAACTCCGCGTTGCCGACAAACGTTCACGCGACATATTCTTTGTTGCATTATGCCGGAGCATGGCCATCCCGGCCCGCATCAACCCGGCAACAGGCATTCCGCAGTACCGGCAAAACGATGATTGGCAGAATGTGGCTTTTGAACCCGTCGCAGAAAATATTGCCCAAAAAGGTTTCATCCGTTTTGTGAATGGTAATCCGGCAACAGACCCAAAGTATTACATCAATTTTACGGTCGCACGTCTGTCGGATGGCGTATACCGCACCCTGGAACTGGCAGAGGGAAAATCAGTCAGCGACTTCACCGAACCCCTTTCGGTTGAAGCCGGCGCTTATTACCTTGTGACGGGTAACCGGCAGGCCGACGGGAGCGTTTTGTCATCAATTACTTTCTTCGATGTTCCAGCAGGCAAGACCATTGATCTGGAAGTTACCATGCGCGAATCGTTCGAAGAGCAAAAGCCCTGGGGCGCGATTGTTCCTGACAACTTCAGCCTGGAAAATTATGTTGATAAAAAGACGCTGAAAATGAGCGATGTCATGAACCATAAAGGCGTCATCCTGGTGTGGATTGATCCCGACAAGGAACCGTCGAAACACGTAATGGCTGATATTCCTGCGGTTCGTTCCGTCATCGAAAAATGGAACGGAGGTCTCGTTTTTCTGCTTACAGAAGGCAGGATAACACAGGCCTTCAACCCCGAAACATACAAGGACCTGCCCGCCCACAGCATTTTTGCTTATGATAAACAGGGAAAGCTTCTTGATGCCGTTGGGAAAATAAAAGGCAGAAAACTTGATGCCAGTATGCCTGTTATCATGATTTCGGATACCGGCGGAAACCTGTTTTATTTCTCCGAAGGGTATAAAATCGGAATTGGCGAACAACTGGCCAAGGAAATCAACCGCATGAAATAGAAAACGGTTCCTGGTCCGTTCCGGGGAATCCTTTACGAATAAAGGAAACGTTTGATACTTCTTTTGGGAGTTTTGGCAAACTCTTTATCCTGGATTTCGAAGCCGGCGATCGAGATAAAATGCGGCACCTGTTTGTTGACAGCCTTACGGTGATGTTCAAACAGTTTTTCAAGATCCTCACGGGCCAATTTCTCATGGGCCACCACATCCTGATCCGGATACAGTAATGCTATCAGTTTATTGTTGCGGCTTACAATCAGCGATTCGCCGATACCATGCCGGTTATTCAGGCGGTTCTCAATTTCGTCGGGATAGATATTTTTGCCGTTCGGGCCAAGGATCATACTTTTACTGCGTCCTTTCAGATATATCCGTCCTTCCGCATCAACCAGCCCCAGGTCGCCGGTATGCAGCCAGCCGTTGGCATCAATTATTTCGGCCGTTAATTCGGGGTTTTTATAGTACCCTAGCATCACATTATCGCCTTTCACCGAAATTTCGCCGGGAATATTCCGGGGATCGGGTGAATCGATCTTAAGTTCTAGGGTGTCGACAACCTTACCGGAAGCCCCGATCCGTGTTTCGCGCCAGTTTTGATAACAGATCAGGGGGCCGCATTCCGTCATGCCGTAACCCACGGTAAACGGGAATTTGATCTTGTGAAAAAATCTTTCTACCTGCTTGTTGAAAGGCGCGCCTCCGATCACAATTTCATGAAACTGCCCGCCGAACGCCGATACCAGTTTTTCCCTGATTTTTGTGTGGATCTTGCCCCTCACACCCGGTATCAGCAGCAGCACTTTCATGTACCATTTACTGATCACAGGCTGAATCTGCTTCTTGAAAATTTTCTCGATCACCAGCGGAACCGACAATACCAGGGCCGGTCTTACCTCCTGAAAAGCCTGCAAGGCTATCTGAGGGGAAGGCGTTTTGGTGAGGATGGTAATGCTGCATCCCAGCGTAAAAGGAAATAAAAATTCGAAAGCTGCACCGAAAGCATGCGCCAGCGGCAGGAAGGAAACAATTTTATCTCCCGGCTGCAAAGGCATGTTATGTTGCGCATACTTAATGTTTGCAGCAAGGCTGTTGTGCTGGAGCATCACGCCTTTTACAAATCCGGCAGTTCCCGAAGTATAGCTGATGGCGGCAAGCCTGTCGTTTGGAACCGGATCAAATGCAAGCTTATCGGCTGTAAGCGAACTTTCGGACACCGGTTTTAAAACCGACGACTGTTCATAAGCAGCTTTGATCTGATCATTGCCGGAATGGATCATAGCGTAATCGAAAACCGAAAAAATGCCTTTCACCGAAGGGAGTTGCTCAGGCCGAAGATCTTTTGCAAATATTTCGTCGGCAAAAAGCATCATTGCATCAGAATGATTGAGAATTCCGTGCAAATCTTCAGGCTTGAAATCGGGAAGTATGGGTACAATTACAGCCCCATAGGTTACAATAGCCAGATAGGTAATGCACCATCGGGCTGAGTTTTTTCCCACAAGGGCCACCTTATCCTGCTGGCTCACGCCGGCCAGCCGTAAAAATTCATGCAGGCGCGTTATTTGTACGGCTATATCCGAGTATTTGTACGATTCACCATTGTAGTCGGCCAAGGCAGGGAGTTCCCAATTCTTCTTGAGGCTGTCTTCGATATATTTAACGAAATTTTCCTGAAGCATCGTCTTATTTTAAATGAGCCGCCAAAGATAGGTATTGCGATGTGGGATTGTTCTCTTTAATTGTGATATTTTTCTGAATTATTTATTATATTACTGATCTGCTGATCGTTATACATACATAATCCTTTATCATTTCCACTTAAGTCATGACCTGACTGAACAACAGCCCGGCCGGAGATTGAATTGAGACAGATAGTAAAATTTTTGAGATGGTGAGAAGAAGGGATATGATGGTTGAATCATAATTTTAAATGTTAATTCATAATGGACCACTAAACCCGGAAACCATGAAACCTTTCAGTTATCTGCTTCCAGCAATCCTGGCCGCCGGCATGATATTGCTGATAACATCCTGCGACGACACCGGCAACAAAGCTCCGTCCATCTCTTCCGTCAGGATAAATCCCGACAGTGTGAATGCAGGAGGTACGGTCAAGGTCACAGTAAATGCCGTTGATCCGGAACAGGACCCCATCACCTACTTATATGAAGTTTCGGGGGGAAGCATTACCCCCGACGGTTCCTATGGTTACTGGAGTCTTCCTTCCGCTCCGGGGACAGCAACAGTAGAGGTTACGGCTACCGATTCGGAGGGAAATAGCTCCTCACCAACCACAATTTCAGTCACGGTACTAGCCCCTGTCACCCAGATTACCGGTTACGCCAAACTTGATGCAGGGTACACCGGCAATTTAGAAGGATCCGTTGTTCATTTGGAAACATACGGAGCCGGATTGATCATAAAAACCATAACAGCAACCGGCAGCGGCTCCGGAATTGTGTTCAATCTGGCCGGCATCGACCCGGGAACGTACCAGTTGATCATCTGGAAAGACACCGATCATTCTGGGAACCCGAATTCAGGAGACTATGTTGGATGGTACGGTTCCGGAGGCCCCCTCAGCCCCGATTTCGACCCTATTGAGATTACCGGAGGACAAAACTTTATTTGCAACATCAGTATGACACATCCTGCCAAATAGAGCCAGGTCAGGCATCTTCACCTTTAGCCCCTGATGGCGGTTATATTGCCTGTCACAAACATATTCATGGTTGGTGCAATTTCCCATGGCGGGGAAGTACGGGGCAGAAGAAGGGCTGGTTCAACTGCTGCAAATCAATTTTATATCCGGTTCCGACGGGAATGGCAGTCACTTCCTGTCGCCACTTTTGCATTATAAGCCGCTTTTTATGGCAACCGGCGGAATTCTTCACTAAATTCGTCTTGTTGTTACCTGTACCGGATTCCGCAATGATCCTCGAAATAGCTGTATACTCCCTCGAAGCTGCCATTACTGCCCAAAAAGCAGGAGCCGGCCGTATTGAATTATGCGCCGCCCCGGCCGAAGGCGGTCTTACTCCCAGCGCCGCAACCCTGAGGCTGGCCCGTAAATACCTTAAAATCCCCATCCATGTGATGATAAGGCCCCGCGAAGGCGATTTCTGCTATTCCGATCTTGAATTCAACGCCATGTTGCTGGATATACAGGCTGCAAAAATCGCAGGAATGGATGGCATCGTTGCCGGAATATTATCGAAGGATGGTACCGTTGATACGGGCCGCATGCGGGTCCTGGCAGAAGCAGCAGCTCCCATGCCGGTAACTTTTCACCGCGCCTTTGACATGACATGCGATCTCTTTGATTCCCTGGAAAAAATTGTCGGATGCGGGATCAAACGCATCCTCACATCCGGAGGCCGGCAAACGGCCTGCGAAGCATTGCCGGTAATCAGGCGGCTGGCGGAAGCTGCCAACGGAAGAATTAGTATCATGCCCGGCAGCGGCATCAACGAGCACAACATCAGGGAGGTCATTGACCGGACAGGCGTTTCGGAAATCCACCTTTCAGCAAAGATGCATATCCCCGGCAACATGGAATACAAAAACACTGCCGTTGCCATGGGAGGAAATGTCATCATTCCCGAATACGATCTGCTCCTGCCTGATGCCGATGCAATCAGCCGCATCCGGAAATTAATTGACTGAAAATAATCCGTTTTAATCAACCACTCACTGATATGGAGGAAACATCAATCCCTGTCCTGTACGATACAAGACTTTTTACCAGGATATGGTCTCCGGCAAGGTTTCCGGCAGGCATTGTATGTTTGGTCCACGGGCTCTCCGATCACGGCGGAAGATTTGTCCATGTTGCCGAAGCGCTGGCCGCAAAAGGCTATGCTTTTATTGCTCCCGACCTGCGCGGCAACGGCCGTTCCCCGGGCAGACGCGGCCATTTCAATTCGCTTCAGGAGGTGATGACCGACCTAAAACTGATTCTGAAAGATGCCAGGGACAGGTTCCCCGGGTTGCCCGTATTTCTTTATGGCCAAAGCATGGGCGGAAGCCTGGTGATCAATTTTGTGTTACGCTTTCCCGAAGAGGTTGACGGTATAATTTCATCAAGCCCCTGGCTCCGGTTAGCAAAACCTCCTTCCGGATTCACCGTTGCCGCGGCTTCACTGCTCAAACCGTTTTTTCCTTCCGCACTGGTTCCCAACGGCATAAAATCAGCCGATCTATGTCATGATGAGTCCGTACAACATGCTTACGAAATTGATCCGCTTATACACTGGAAAATTTCGGTGCGAACCTTTTTTATCATTCAGAAATACGGCGAATGGGCAATACAACATGCCGGTATGCTTAAAAAGCCGGTCCTCCTTATGCACGGTGACGCGGATAGAATTACATCCTATAAAGCAAGCCGTGATTTTGCGTCTGCCTCAAACAACCATCTGAATTTTAAAGGCTGGCCCGGGCTTTTTCACGAGTTACATAACGAACCCGCCCGGGACGAAGTACTGGCTTACGTTAGCGACTGGTTGGATCGCTGCAGGTTCCGCCGCCTGTAATGCACAAAAGCCTCCTGTGAGGCTTTTATGCAGGAAAACTAAAATCATAAAAGGCTATTTATCAGCATCAAACCGGTACAGGCTGCCTTCGTACGGGAACCTGTCCGGGGTGTCGGTCAACCCGGAAGCGGTGATGCCCCGGTTAACAGTAATCTTTTCCCTTTGAAGGCTTTGTTTTGAAATCTCTTCCGTATCAAAAGGGATATCATCAGCATATTGTTCAGGCTGCAGCACCAGAGGAAGCTTCCCTGACGCCGCGCTTCCGGCAATTATTGCCGTATTGAATGGAAAATCCGGGGCCGGGCTTTCATCTTTCAGGTTCAGGATACCAGATACATCCGAAGCCTTTAGGCGATAGAGTGTTGCGATATTTTCAGTATTAAACGGAATATCGTCGATGTAGAATTCCGGACTCATTTCCGGAATTTCGATACTCTTCAGCTTCAGATTTCTTAAATAGTCGGCCGTTATGCCCGAGGTGCTGAAAGGAATATCGTTAACAAAGGGCTCTTCATCCGGTTTCAACATCCCGGAAAAGGAATTCTGCAGATCATCGGTAGAAGCATTAAAGAAGAAAGGGGAAGTATAGCTGGTTTTATTGTGAGGGTCGCCGTCGGCTGTAGCATTGAAGGGATGATTGATTGACAGAATTCCTGATAAAAGAATAAGTGTCAGCGTTTTCATAATTCTTTTTGTTTAAAAGTTACTGTTTTATCGGTTCTGTAATATGACGGCTTGTCTATTGAATTGTTACAGAAAAAATTGTTAACGAATAATTAAGACCTGCCTCGTAAAACCGGAACTTTTCATCCTGGTCGGGATAATTCGTGTTCGCCGGGCAATACCAGCAATGCGGTGCCTAAACCTCATTCACTGAATCGCAAACCTGCCTCTAAACACGTTAAAGCCTGACGACTAAAAACATACGAGGGTTTTTGAGGCTTAAAATCTGCGTGAAAGCGATCAGGCGATTTACCATCTGGCGGGCTGCTGAGTTCTCCCGATAAATACAGGCAGGCATGCTGCCATCCAACCGGTTGAATGACATATCATTAGAAACCATTTGACAATCAGGCCGGACAGAAGCCCGTTAGCAACAGCCAAAATGCAGTGATACCAAGGCATCTGTGAGTTTAACATTTATTAGAATTCCATTTAACATCCTTTAACACAGAAATTATAATACATCTCCCCAAGCGGCAGTTACTTTGCATGTCATTTCAAAAGAACCAATAATAACAAATTTGAAAATGAAAAAAATCGTAGTAACATTAGCTGTATTGTTCCTGTCGGGAACGATCGCTATGGCTCAAACTCAAAAACCTGTTGAGAAGAAAGAGCCTGTTAAAACTACAACCATGAAACAGGAAGCAGCAAAACCAGTAGCCGGACAAAAAACGGCGAACGTGCAAACAAAGTCACAATCTGTGGCTACTCAGGGCGTGATTAAGGCGGAACCCGCAAAAGCCGCCCAGGCATCAACTGCGACAAAAGCCGTAGTGCACAAACACCATAAGAAAGCTCACCAGGCATCCGGCGTTTCCACTGCAAAATCGACTCCTATAGCTGCTCCTGCCACCAAAACAGCACCGGCAAAGGATGTTAAAAATACATCCAACGTCCAGCCCATTAAAAAGTAAAAGTTAAACCACTGAATTGACAACACGAGGCTGACTCTTACGGGTCAGCCTTTTGTTTTTTAAGTAGCAGAATGATCCGTCAATTCGGAACATCCTTGAAGTGATGGCCCATTCAGCGGCAGGACATATGAGTGGCGATGCGCCGGAACAACAGATCAGTCAGGAAACCCTGATTACGCTACAATCCTGCCGTTCAGGATGACAGTATCCACCTTGTTGCTTCCGAATGCATAGGGCATAAACTCTACGGATGGAATGGCATTCGTAATGAAAACATTGGCTTTTTTCCCGACAGCGATGCTTCCCAACTCTTCGCTCACCCCCATGGCATAGGCGGTGTTTATGGTAGTTGCGTTGACAGCTTCTTCGGGCGTCAGGCGATATAAGATGCATCCCATGGACAGAATGAGCTGCATATTGCCCGAAGGGGATGAACCGGGGTTATAATCGCTGGCAAGGGCAACGGGAAGACCTGCATCAATCATGCGGCGCGCCGGCGCCAGCGGCATATTCAGGAAAAATGCAGCTCCGGGAAGGATTGTTGGCATAGTTTCGGTGTCGAGCAACGCCTTAATTTCATCCTCGCCCGTAAATTCCAGATGGTCGACCGACAGGGCATTGTATTTTACTCCAACCTGGATGCCGCCTGAACGGTCCATTTCGTTGGCATGTATTTTCGGCCTGAGTCCGTATTTCATCCCTGCCATCAGCATGCGTTCGGTATCTTCGATCGTGAAAAAGCCCCTGTCGCAGAAAACATCAATATAGTCGGCCAAATCTTCGGCAGCCACCTGGGGAATCATCTCGTTGATAATAAGGTCAACATATTCACTCTGATTTCCTTTATATTCTGCCGGCACTGCATGGGCCCCAAGGAAAGTAGCTTTTATGGTCACCGGAGAAAACTCCTTCAGGCTGCGGATTACCCTCAACATTTTAAGTTCATCCTGTGTATTGAGGCCGTATCCGCTTTTAATTTCAACGGCCCCGGTGCCGTAACGCATCATTTCCTCAAGCCGTTCAAGGGATTGGGCAACCAGTTCGGTTTCGGCAGCGTCGTGGAGTTTCGCGGCAGAATTCAGAATTCCCCCTCCCCTCCTGGCAATCTCTTCATAGGATAAGCCCCTGATTTTATCCACATATTCAATTTCCCGGCTGCCTGCATACACCAGGTGCGTGTGCGAATCGCAAAAACAGGGAAATACCATTTTCCCGGCTGCATCTATAATTTTCAACTGCCTGCCTTCTCTCGTTTCGGGCAAAAACAGGTCTTCCATCCTCCCGAAATCCGATATTTTTCCTTTCTCAATCAGAAGAAAGGCATTGCGAATGGTTCCCAAATGCCCCATCTCGGGCCCGCATACCATCATCCTGGGTTTATTTTCAACCTGGACAAGTTCCTTAATATTCGTTATCAGAATTTTCATGCATGATCGATTTAAACGTCAAAGGTAGAAAAAGTGCCGGATGCGGATTATCCCGGATACCTTATTAAATAATGAATGTCGGTGTACCGATTAAAACCAAAAGATATTTTGGATTTTCATATCATAGAACCACAATTTGATATCGTTACATTTATTACTTTTGTCAATTAATCAAAAACACCTCATACTATGAATTTACGAAAATTTACTCTTCTCATAACGTTGATAATGGCTTTAGCTTCTGTTGAAGCGGCAATTGTTGATAAAGAGGCAGCCCGTACCGTAGCGGGGAATTTTATTAAAGAACGTATATACCATCATCAGATCAATTGGCAAGCCTCCGGCCTTCAGATGACGGATGTACTAACCTATACCATTGACGGAGTTCCTGCATATTATGTTTTTTCCAACAACGGAACAGGCTTCATCATTATTTCGGCCGATGACCGGATCACACCGGTACTCGGATATTCCGAAAAAGGCGTTTATACTGAAATAGGGAAAGCCACCAATTTCGACTATTTCGTACATTGTTATGCCGACCAGGTAAAATGGGTGCGTGAAAGCGTTTATGATACCCCGGCCGATGTCAGCGCCTCATGGAATAATTATCTGAACGGAAACCTTGACTATACTCCGAATAGCACTACCGACGCAGGGCCCCTGCTTCAGTCTATCTGGAACCAATCTCCTCTTTACAATGAATTTTGCCCCGAAGATGAAGACGGGCCCGGAGGACACGTGGTTACCGGTTGCGTTGCAACGGCCATGAGCCAGATCATGTACTATTACCGTTTCCCGCTGCAGGGAAGCGGCTCCAGAAGCTATTACATGCCCGATTACGGAACAATTTCGGCCAATTTTGGTGAAACATACTATGATTGGGACCAGATGCTTAATGAACTTACTAATGGAAGCGGACAATGCATCCCTGCAGTCGCTCTCCTGAATTTCCATGCCGGTGTTTCGGTCAGCATGAATTATGGCCCCGACGCATCAGGCGCCCAGAGCGACGATGTTCCTTATGCCCTGAAAACCTACTTCAGATATTCCTCATCGGTCACCTATCAGGAAAAAGGAAGCATGACCCAGACGCAATGGGAAAACCAGTTTACTCCTAACCTTGACGAAAAGAAGCCGGTATATATGTCGGGACATGATCCCGCACAGGGCGGCCATGCCTGGGTTTGCGACGGATACCAGGTTAACGGAACTTCCAAGTTATTCCATATGAACTTCGGATGGGGCGGTTATAACGACGGTTACTACTCGTTGTCAAATCCGCAGGGATTCACCAATTCGCAGGCCTGCGTCAAAAACATCTATCCCGGCGCAGCCTATTATCCTTATAGCTGTTCACAGGATACCCTCACCGGAGCCATCGGATCATTTGAAGACGGCAGCAGCGGCACAGCCAACTACGGATCAAATCTGGGATGCACATGGCTGATTGCACCCGCCGATTCTGTTAAAACCATCACGCTGAGTTTCTCCGCCTTCGATGTTGACGCCAGCGATATGCTTTACATTTATGACGGATCGGACAACACGGCCCCGCTGCTTGCATCATACACCGGATCAACCCTACCCGCCGAAGTAGTTTCGACCGGCAACCGCATGTTCGTGGTATTCACGACCGATGGCGCGAATGAATCAACCGGATGGCATGCCGAATATTATTCGCAATTCCCCTCCTATTGCGGCGGTACTATCACGCTTACCGATCCTTCCGGAACATTTTCGGACGGAAGCGGCAATTCAAGCTACAACAATAACTCACTATGTAAATGGAAGATCGTTCCTCCGTATGCCACAGGCCTCACCCTTTCCTTCAATTCTTTCAACCTCACTGAAGGGGATGAATTGATGGTCTACTCAACCGGCGGCACTACCGGAAGCACACTTATGGGCACCTTCACCGGAAACCAGATTCCCGATCCTGTTGTTTCTACAGGAACAAGCTTTCTGGTCATGTTCAAGAGTGATACCTATAATCCCGGCGCCGGCTTTGAAGCCCAGTATACCGTCGGCAATGTCGGCCTTGATGAACAAGCCGGTATCAATGGTATTGTGATTGCCCCCAACCCTGCAACCAAATATACGTCTGTCCGTTTTTACAACAAGAGCGACGAACCTTTCAGAATGAATATTGTCGACATGGCTGGCAAAGAACTGTATCACGAATCTTTTGCAGGCACCTCGGGCAACTTCGTTAAAAATATCGACCTTACGGGATTCAATAAAGGAATGTATTTCCTGATTATCCGCACTTCAGAAGGAGTGACCACCCGCAAGTTTATCGTGAAATAAGCATAAGTGTCTGAATACCGGAAAGAGGCTGTCTCAAAAGGGCTGCCTCTTTTTTTTTAATCGGTCCTGTTGTAACTTCGTTGTCATTCCTACGTCAAAGAATTAAATTTGGCCGGTAATAAGCAATGAAACCAGGTTTAAGACGATATCTGCTTTTTTCTTTCAACAGCCTTGAAGCCATAATATGGCTCACAGCTTTGATCTTGCTGGCGGCAACAGCCAATACCGGAACCCATTATACGCTTTGTCCCTTGAAATACTTCGGCTTCGAATTCTGTCCGGGTTGCGGACTGGGACGTTCCATCGCCCTGATCCTTCATGGTCAGTTTATTGGGTCGCTCCGTATGCATCCACTGGGATTTCCTGCGCTGGCTCTTTTATTATGGCGGATCCTTTCCGTTTTTACCAATGCATTCAGGTTATCCCGGGTACAGCCCATACAGAATTCTGGTCAACAGGCAAATCCGTCAACCATATAACTACAAATCAAACAATTAAACCTTTCCACCATGAGCACACCCCTTTACCAATTGCTGCCCGAACTCGATATGCAAGAGATGGGCTTCATTCAAGGCATAACAAAAAATTACACCGAACAACAACTGCTGAATTTTGCCAACATGTACCGGATCAGGCGCCGTGATCCTCAGATCATACTCCTTACCGCATTAGCCGGTTTCATTGGCATTGCCGGCATTTAGCGGTTCCTGGTCAACCAGATTGGGATGGGAATTCTATACCTGCTTACCGGAGGGTTATGCCTCATCGGTACCATTGTAGACCTGGTAAACCATCGCCAGCTTGCCCTTGAGTACAACGTTCAGGTTGCCCACGAAGTAGCATCCATGGTTGGACAAATGCCAGCCTGATAAACCATTCCAATCCGGTCCGCAGTTTAACAACTTACTTCGGCTCTTAAGTTTTTTCAATCACCCCGTTACATTTTTCTGCGGGGTGATTGTTTTTATTTATTTTTGGAAAAATTTTGCCCATGAGATATATCTTACCCATTTTCGTAATTTCATTTTTCTTTGCCGCCCAACTTTTTGCCAAAGAAGTGACTGTGTCGGACGCACGAAAAGTCGCCGGAACAATTATCCGGGAAAAAGCCCCGTCATCAAATCAGGATTTCACGCTCAGCGAAAATATGCTGACCGTTTCGATGAACGGACTGCCGGTTTATTATGTTGCCGACCTTTCCGGAAACGGTTTTATCATAGTATCGGCCGATGATGTTGTTATGCCGGTATTAGGATATTCGTTTACCGGAGGCTACGATGAAAACAACCTGCCTGAAAATTTTACCGCATGGATGCAGGGGTATGCCGAACAGATTAATTATGCCAGGCAACACAACCTTCAGGCTGACGATAAGATAACCGGGCTATGGAAAAGCTATCTCAGCGGACAGCAACCGGAAGGTCAGCGGGCTACCACCGGTGTCGCACCCATGCTTACCTGCACCTGGAACCAGGGCGCGCCCTATAACCTGCTTTGCCCTGCCGATTCTAAAGGTCCCGGGGGGCACGTTTATGCAGGGTGTGTGGCTACGGCAATGGCCCAGATTACGTATTACTGGCGTTGGCCATTACAGGGAACCGGATCCCACGGGTACACCTGGGGTAATTACGGATACCTTTTTGCTGATTTCGGAAATACCGAGTATCATTGGGAAGAAATGGCTAACAGCTCCATTGGCTTTAACTACGAAATGGCTCAGTTACAGTCGCATCTCGGCATCTCAGTCAACATGATGTATAGCCCGGATGGTTCAGGCGCCTACAGTGAAGATGCCGCCACTGCCCTGAAAACATATTTCGGGTATTCGGATGACCTCACCCTGGTTTATAAAGATGATTACACCGATGAACAATGGGGCAATCTGATGCGCCAGCAACTGGATGCCGGGCAACCGATGTATTACGACGGCTATGGCACAGGAGGACATGCCTTTAACCTTGACGGCTATTCCGATGACCTTTATTTTCATTTCAACTGGGGATGGGGCGGAACTGCAAATGGCTATTTCCTGCTTTCGAACCTGAATCCGGCAGGCAACAACTTCAGCCAGGGACAAGGCGCCATTATTAATTTTGTACCTAACAGCACTTACCCCTATTACTGCACGGAAGCAAACACATTAACGGCCAACTATGGCTCCCTCGAAGACGGCAGCGGCCCTTTGCAGCCCTATCTCGATAATACCGGTTGCGGTTGGCTTATTGCTCCCCAAGACTCAATCAGGGACCTCCAGCTTACCTTCCATCGTTTTAATCTCGAAGAAAATCACGATTTCCTGACCATCTATGACGGATCTGATGATACAGCCCCGGTGCTGGCCACCCTGACCGGTCAATCCCTGCCGCCGGTCATTACAGCTACCGACAATAAGATGTTTGTCAGTTTTACAAGCGACAACGGGGGAACCGATAACGGTTGGTTCGCTTCCTATTCAGCCCAAACGGTAAGTTTCTGTCCGGGTGTCACTACCCTTACCGAGCCGATGGGAACGTTTACCGATGGCAGCGGAACTTATGATTATCACAACAACAGTGTATGCAAATACCGGATTATGCCTCCCGACGCCCGGAACATCACTCTTTACTTCAACGAATTTTCCACTTTCGACGAAAATGATTTCCTCCTCATTATCGACATCAATACCGGTTCGACATTGTACCAGCTCTCGGGACCGGAAATTCCCGGTCCCCTATATCTCAACACGGGTAAGGTATTGATACTGTTCAAAACAGATCCATCTAATACTGCGTCGGGATGGAACATAACCTACCAGGCTGATACATACAACGGTTCCGAAAATCCCCGTGAAAACAGCCTGTTCGTTTACCCGAACCCGGCTTCCGGCTTGCTGAATATCTCTTTCCCATGTTTCCCGGGTGAAAAGCAGGTTCTTACTCTTACCAATGCTGCAGGTCATGAAGTATTGGCCAGATCGGTTTCCTCCGGGAATACACTGGCCGATGAACGCATTGACGTTTCTGGTTTTGCCTCCGGTATTTATGTTCTGCGCCTGATAAACGGTAAAAGCGTGATTACCCGGAAAGTTGTGATCGAATAACCATTTTCCGGCACATAAAAATGCAGCAATTGTAATCCGGAAAGAAATCCCGGAGACAGTTGAACACAGGATAGATCAGGAACACGCTCCTCTTGCAGGGAACTTGCCTATCAACCGCTCATCCGGAACAGGTTGAAATATTTTCCATCATTGAAATTCAACCTGTTTCGGATTATTTTAAACAAAATCAACCTTGCTTTATATCATTAATTTTTATATTTAACTATTACTTTTGTCGACATTTAAAATAAATAATAGATATATGAAAAACTTTCTGTTTACGGTCATGCTTCTCAGCATCGTTGCTGCTGCAAACTGCGGGATTGTCACACGTGAGACTGCCGGGCGTGTGGCAGCTAATTTCTGTTATGAAAGTTGCCCTGCCGCCAGACAGTCAGGATACTGTAGTATAAAAACCGTGCAGATTTTTGAAAAAGATTCCGGTGCCCCGTTGTATTATATCTGCACGCTGAATACCGGAGGATTTGTCATTGTTTCGGCAAGCGACAATACAGTTCCTGTCCTTGCTTACTCTTTCGACAACTCTTATGATCCTGAAAATATTTCCTGCTGTTTTTCATCGTGGATGAAACACTATGAAAATCAGATACATCAACTGATAATTTCCGGTAATGAAGCTGTTCCCGCCATTTCAGAAGAATGGAAAAGGCTGGCATCGGATAATCCGGAGAATTTAAGGGATAATACCGGCCTGTTGTCGGTAGCGCCGCTCCTTGTGAGCAAATGGAACCAGGGAAGCCCTTATAATGCTATGTGCCCGCCTGATCCAGCCGGTCCCGGAGGCCACTGTTATGCAGGCTGCGTTGCTACGGCAATGGGCCAGCTCCTTTATTATTACAGGTATCCCCAACAGGGCGCAGGATCATACGCTTATTACCTTCCCGATTACGGGACAATTTCCGCTGATTTCGGCTCAGCAACATACCAGTGGGACGCTATGCCATCGTACCTTTCACGTGAAAACGACGCTGTTGCCACCCTCCTGTTTCACCTTGGAGTTTCGGTAGATATGGATTACGGCCCTGACGGAAGCGGAATGTGGAACCATAAAGCAGCCTATTCGCTCAGAACTTATTTTGGATACGGCCCCGAAACTAAGTACTATTTCCGCGACAGTACCAATCTCGACTGGGACAGCATTCTGGTTGCCAGTCTTGATCAGCGCAAGCCGTTGTACTATGCAGGCTGGGAAGGGGTACAATCCGATAACGGGCATGCTTTCGTATGCGACGGTTACCAGGGAACCGGCTATTTCCATTTCAACTGGGGATGGGGCGGATCAAACGACGGGTATTTTTATCTCGATAACCTGACGCCCGGCGGCAACAACTTCAATTATGCCCAGGAAGTGATCCCTTTGTTTCCTGATACCCTTTCATCAGACTATCCGCCTTATTGCTCAGGTAACAAAACGCTGTCATCCATCGACGGTTCGGTTGAAGACGGAAGCGGATGGTTCCGGTACCAGCCCGGATCGGATTGCTCATGGCTGATTCAGCCTGATGACGCAGAACATGATTCGGTTTCAAATATCAAGCTGATATTCAATGCCATTGATACGGATACATCCGACAGCATCGTGGTTTATGACGGCGATACCACAACAGCTACTGTCCTGGGTTCATTTTCGGGTAATACTCTTCCGGCGGAGATAACTTCAGGCAGCGACCGGTTACTGGTAACATTCAGCAGCAATGCCAGCAACAACCTGGGCGGATGGATAGCCGATTACAGAAGCACATTGCCGGTATATTGCAGCGGGCAAACCACGCTCACTGCCACTTCCGGATCGTTCAGCGACGGCAGCGGCGATAAACGTTACAACAACAATTCGGTATGCAAATGGCGCATTGAACCTCCCGGCGCTGATTTTGTCACCCTCTGGTTTACGTCCTTCTCAACTGCCGACACTCTTGACAAGGTAATTATTACGGACCTGGTAACCCATGAACAATTAGGGGAATTCTCCGGTTCTGAAATGCCTCCTCCCGTGACTGCCACCAGCGGAAAAATGTTGCTCATATTCTTCACCAGCAATACAGGAACAGGCGAAGGATGGGATGCTTCCTATGTGAGTTCAGGCGCAGGCGAAGGCGAACCTTTTGCAAATAGCGAAGACATTTTTCTTGCTCCCAATCCGGCAAATGACAATACTTTCCTTTATTACCAATGCAAGCAACCCGGATTGGTGAGCCTTGAAATAAAATCGTTAACCGGAAAAACCATCAGAAGCTGGGATTATCAATCGGTCACCGGTATGAATAAAATACCGGTCGGCATTGAGGACCTTTCTTCTTCCGCTTACGTATTATTTCTGACATCGAAAAACATGAAAAAAGCTGTCCGGTTGATAGTAAATTAGGGGCTAAAAAATTTTTATATGCCTGATTTACTGTCTTTTAGTTTATTTAGACCAAAGAAAATAAAAAAATGATTGTATCGGCTTTGTCTTTTCGTATATTTAGTACGAAATTTGCAGGTTCCACAAACAGGTTAACGAACTTATTGAACCTGTTATACCGGAAAAAACACTAACACAAAAATCATATAAACCTCAAACTTGAAATAATCATTAATTACACCTAAAACAAATAGTTATGAGAAAGTACGCTCTATTGGCAGTAATCATTTTTCTGACAGCCGCTGCAAATTTTACGACTGCTCAGAATTCGGATCACAAATGGGCCTTGGGTATTAATTGGAACTGGGAAGATTTTCACACAGTAAAGCGTGATTTCCCCGATCAATTCAAATATACAAGGTGGCAGGGATATAAATTTCCCTCGGCAATTTCACTCGGCCGTTACATCAACCCGTCATTCAATGTTTTCGGCGCATTCGGGCTCAGCAAGCTGGAAAAAGAATCCATGGCAGAAACAATGGTAAATCAGCCCCTGTCGGATGATAAATTCTGGACCGGAGACCTTAACCTGGCCTATAAATTTGCAAACGGCTACATCCTGAAAGAGACTTCATGGTTCGATCCGTACCTATACCTGGGGCTCGGAGCTTCCAGCATCAAAGATAAAGATCAGGAAGATGGCAAGACTACCTATTTCAAAGGTGATCTCGGCCTCGGCATGACATTCTGGGCAACTGAATGGTTAGGATTAAACGTTCAGGGCGCTTATGATTATATGATCACCCCAAAACTCAACGACGAAAGGCGTTCTGATTACATGCATTACACTGCCGGACTGAAATTCCGTTTTGGCGCTCCCAAGGATACCGATGGCGATGGCGTTCCTGATAAAACAGACCGCTGCCCCGAAACCCCCGGTAAAGTTGAGTTAATGGGTTGCCCCGATAAGGATAATGACGGTATTGCCGATCTCGACGACGCATGTCCCGATGTAGCCGGCAAACCCGAATTCAAAGGCTGCCCCGACACCGATGGCGACGGCATTATCGATAAAGACGACGCCTGCCCGACAGAAGCCGGCCTGAAGGAATTCAACGGATGCCCCGATAAAGACGGCGACGGAATCATCGACAAAGACGACCGCTGCCCCGACGTTAAAGGACTGAAAGAATTAAAAGGTTGCCCCGATAAAGACGGTGACGGAATTGCCGACATCGACGATCGCTGCCCCGATGTAAAAGGCCTGAAGAACCTTAAAGGTTGCCCCGATACTGATGGCGACGGAATTGCCGATATCGATGATAAATGCCCGGATGTTGCCGGTACGTTAGCTAATAACGGTTGCCCCGAAGTAAAGAAATTTGAACTTTACAAAGTCGTTTATTTCGGCTGCGACAAGAGTGTGGTCCTTACCAAGTATACCAAAGACCTCAACGAAGTTGCCGATATCCTGAAAGCAAATGCCGATGTTGCCGTTTCTGTTGAAGGCTATGCCGATTCACAGGGCCCCGATGCATACAACATGAAACTTTCGGAAAAACGTGCCGATTATGTGATCAACTACCTCGTGAAGAAAGGGATCAGCAAAGCACGCCTCAACAAAGCATTCTTTGGCGAAAGCAATCCCGCCGGCGATAACAAAACTGCTGCCGGTCGCGCCTTGAACCGCAGGGTTGAAATTAAAACCAAGTAATCCGGTTTTATCAATTATAAAGAAGGCCGATCTAACCGATCGGCCTTCTTTTTTATTTTAATAGCCGCCTGGGTCAGGCTCCCCGAATCCCCGGCGTTGATTACAACTCCTGATTCTATATCATTGCCTGCCGTCATAAGCCGGCCGGTTCAACGGCCAATATGTTCTGCATATTCCGGCTTCTGTTTTTAATTGCCGGTTCCTCTGACTTTTCAGCCCTTTCTGTACCAGTTAGTAACATCATCTTTTTTCAACCTTTCTGTCTCAGGCTCCACGCTTTCAGCGGCAAGCACGGTAAAGGAAGAATGCAATTATTTCTGGTTAAAGAATCTGGTACGGAATGCGGCAATAAAAGCATCATGGCTGTAAAATGTACAATTTACCTATATTTGCAAACGAAAAAACCGCCCGGGACGTTGGGCGGTCTTCAAATAAGTGGACTCAGATGTCAGGATCAGATGTCAGGAGAAGTAATCGCAAATAAAACCTGCCATCTCAACCCGCCAATTATCTTTATTGGCAAATTTTTTAAAAAGGCCGCCCGGGACGTTGGGCGGCCTTCGTTCTAAGTGAACTCAGATAACAGGGAAAGTAATCGCAATACAAACCTGTTATCGGAATTAACTATTATCATCATTTCTTTTTCCATGAAGGAGTATTATTTATTAGGTCATTGGTTATTTCAAAGCAGAAATGGCTTTTGTAGCTACATCATTTTTCGGATCAAGTTCCAATACCTTCAGCCAATAGCTCCTGGAATTGGTTTTTGCAGTCTCTTTCAGGGTATCATCCTTGGCTGTTTTAGCCTCCTCGAACTGGAGATAATAATAGTACCCCATGTAACGGTATGCCTCAATGAGGTCTGTGCTATATTTCTGCCTGTCATTTTTAAGTTCCAGGATCGCAATGGTTTTCTCATAATCACTTTTTGCCAGCCCCTGGATAGTTTCCGGATCCAGCCCTGACAGTACCCTGGCCCGCCATTGGTATCCAAGATATGAGTTTGGCGAGATCACAACAACCCTGCTAAAGGCCGAATCAGCTTTTATCAGATATGGCTTTCGGCTGGCTGAATCAGAGGTTCCGCTAAACTGGTTTGCCAGGAGTTGATAATCCTTACCCAGATTGAAGTAAACTGATGATTGAACTTTGCCCTTCTTTGCTTCAATAAATTTTTCCAGATAATTGATGGATGCAGGGTAGTTTTTCTGTTTATCGTACAATTTGGCAACATCTTCAAGCAAGTCGTATTGGGTGGTATCCATTTCGAAAGCTTTGGCCAGGTTTGAAACAGCCAGCGTATCGTTGCCGGTGCGCGCGAGCAATCTGCCATAATTCTCATAATCCGTAAAAATCACCTTATTGGTATCGACGACCGATCGTACCTCAAAAAACTTTTTCATCGCTTCCAATCCTTCAGCATCGCGGTTGAGTTCGTATGCCGTATAACCTTTCAGCCGAAGTAAAACCGGGTTCTCAGGTTCGCCGGGCAGCAATGTATTGATTAATTCGTAAGCCCGGGAATATTCTTTGTTGAAATACAGTATACTTATGTAACGGGCCATATCCTTCCGGCTGTATTCGGCCAGTCCGATATACTTCCCATACATTTCACCGGCTTTATCGTATTTCCCCAGCGTATAATACAATTCGCCTGCGCCCTTTAATGCAGGGATATACAAAGGGTCTTTCGCGAGCGCCAGGCTATACTTTTCTTCAGCGGCTTCATAGTTTCTGGTACCAAAATAAATATCTGCCAGGCCGGTTAATGCCTCAACATTGTCAGGCTGGATATAAAGCGCTTGCTCGAACCGGCCGGAAGCTTTTCCGAAATATATCGGATAGTTGTATTTCCCGGCCAGAATCAGGTACAATTTTCCGGCTACATTGTACGATTCTACTGATTTTTTATCGATGGATAATGCTGCTGTCAATACATCGGTCCATACGCAGGTATCTCCTGCCATGACCATGTTCTCGGCCACTTCGATAAGTGTTTTTGTTTCCTTTGCCATGGCTGCTTCTTTCCTGGTCTTTTGTAACAGAAGCATAGCTTCCTGGTTCCTGCCTGCCAGGTTCTCGCTGATGGCTTGTCCTACCATGATAAGCCGGCTTTTCGGATCGGCGGCTGCAAGTCTTGAAAAGCAATAATTCGCAGAATCGGCATTATACTGCCGGGCATAAATTTTTCCCAGATAATACCAACTTTCTGCAGAATTCATGGTTTTCAGATCTGCTTTCAGTACGGATTTAGCTTTCTCGTACTGCTCCATATCAAGCAGTTTTGCAGCATTGCCGTTATCCTGCGCCCGCAACGAAAGTCCTGCTATCATCAGGCCGGTAATAAGAAAAGCGTTCAGTATTTTCATATTGCTTCTGATCTAAATGAGTATTTATTTACTTCCATCTCCGATTGCCTTCCGATGAATTTATTCTTCTACTACATGTACGATTCTTACCGGCTGGGTAATAGGCAATACTCCCGTTTTTTGAATGATACGCTGTCCTTTGTCGCATGAAACAAAGGAAACAAACCCTGAACCCAGTCCGGCGCGGGGTTCTGTGAGGAGGGCATAAACAAAACGGGTAAAAGGATATTTCCCGGTTGCAATGTATGCCTGAAACGGCTGATAAGAAGTTTCAGGCAAAGCCGGGTCTTCGGACGAAATACCCGCCACTTTCACTTTTTGGAGAAATGAAAGGCATTTAGGGTCGCGACTGTTGCTCACCCAACTTACCCCGATAAGCCCGATCGCATCCGGATTTTTTGAAACATAATCCACTACATCCAGGTTATACTGCAAGGCTGAGAGCTGATCGCCAAGTTGTCCTGTCCTGGTAACTGAATCGACCATGAAACGGACAATACTTGAATTCGGATTGTCGAACAGGACTTTTATTTTCCCCAGCGGCGATTTCCTGTTTAGTTGCTTCCACGAAGTAATTTCCGAAAGCAGGATTTTTCGGATAGTATTTACCGAGAAAAGTGTGTCGGGATTTGATGGGTTCACCAGCACGGCAATACCGTCGACAGCCAGTTGCACTTCGTGCGGGAAGAATTTCTTACTATGGAAGAAATTTATTTCCTTAGCCGAAAGGGGCCGCGATACAATGGCCAGTCTTACGCTATCCCTCAACAACATGTTAATCGCATCTACCTCCGGCACATAGGCGGCTTTTATACTAGCCCCCTTGTACATGGCATGAAAAACAGGGAGTTCAGGCTCGATAACCGGTTGAAATGTTTCATCAACAGCTATCGTGATCTGTCCTGTAGTCGGGGTGTCCGTATATTTATCTTTCGCCTTTTTCGGTTTGCAGCCTGTCGCGGTCAGCAACAGCAGGATGGTTAATGCGATGAACGAATATTTCATTGCTCAGTTAATTCGTTATCATTGATGTTACCCGGATTGTTATTCACAGTATATTCCTTATAAACCCGGTAAGCCCGGAAAACCCCATAGACCAAGATGAGGATTCCCAGTCCGTGGTTAAGACGCGGTGAAAGCATAAACCATCCCCTGAAGAGAAGAAACAGGCCCATAACGACGTAGATTATGGATATACTGTATTTTATTATTTTCATCCTATACGGGTTGTTATCATTGGGACGGTAATATAAGGGCCAACACCGTTTTAACCTGCGAGCGTGAACTTGATAGGAAGGTTAAACTGGACAGGAACAGCTCTCCCGTTTTGTTTGCCCGGGATCCAGGCCGGCATGGCTTTGATAACCCTGATGGCTTCTTCATCACACCCACCGCCAATGCCACGCAATATTTTTACATCCGAAATTTTTCCGGTTTTACTTACGACAAAAGTTGTGAAAACGGTTCCGGTAATGCCGCTTTCTCTGGCGATTTGAGGATACCTGATATTATCCTTGAGAAATTTATTCATACTCGATACACCTCCCGGAAATTCAGGGATTTGTTCAACAACGATAAACGGCTTCTCCTCCTCTTCCTCTTCAACAACCTGAGTTTGCTGTTGTTGTAAATCAGCAAGATCTACGGCATCGGCATCCTGGCTGTTTCCTTTCACATCCGCGGTGGAAATTGACAGTTTCGATTCGGAGACTTCCTCCTGCGTCTTCATGACTTCTTCATCTTTTACCTCAGCATCGTCTTTGATTACCGGCGGGGTAAATTTAATGGTGCTTTTCACCTTTTGAGGAAGTTCCTGCTCAATTTTCGGCTGTTCGATCTCTTTTGTTTTACTTTTCTCCAACTTGATGTTCGACAAGGTGGTTACCTCGACATTGGTTTCCTTTTCAGCCGGAATAATGCGTTTTATGAGCCCGGGGAGAGTAAATACAAGCAGGAACAGAATGATAGTCGTTATGATAGCAATACGGTGGCGCTTTGAAGAAAGCGACCGCATAAGATAAGCGCCATATTCCTTTGGCCTTGATTCGAAAACCAGATTACACCAATCGTCAGAAAATATATTGATTTTTGCCATGATGGTTCTGTTTAATTCTTTGACAATTGGTTACCAGGGACCTGAGCCTTTAAAAGGTCCTGATCCGGGGCTTCTATATTTACGACTGCATACCTGCTGATGCTGCAAATATTCATTTCATCAAGCGCATCGACCAGATTCTTGTAGTTAGCATCATCAGTAGCCATAATCCGGACAACAGGCGCATTTTTGTTGGCCTTGATTTCTGAAAGCCGCTTCTGATAATCATCATCATTCATATGCGTTTTCGTTTTCTCACTTTTAAGGTCTTCCACCTGTTTAGCAACATCATAGTTTTTCCCGAGGAGGATTTTACGGAGGCCATTGGCCGAATAATCGGTTTTCAACAATTTGGCCCCTTCGGTTTTCCCGAAATAATAATAAACGACATTATCTTTTGCCAGTATCAAAGAAATAGCCTGAGAAGCTTTCGCTACTGTTTTGTCTTCTTCGTCTACCTTCTTATCCGACGGCATGGTGATTTCCATCGTTTGTGGTTTTATGAGGGAGGTTGCAAGCATAAAAAAAGTAATAAGGAGGAATCCAAGGTCAACCATCGGGGTGAGGTCTACCCGGGGATTCATTTTCTTGGATCTTTTCTTACCGCCTTTTTTATGTGAACCGGCATCTTGATTTAATTCTGCCATGATATTACCTATTTACACGTTAAATTTATTCTTTCCCGGGAGCCCCTTCAAGCCTTGTGATCAGATTGTAGCGGTTCTCATCCAACTCCTGGAGGCTGGTCATAACCTTTCTGATAACAGGATAAGGGGTGGTTTCATCGGCTTTGATTGCCAACCGTAAATCGGGATTGATTTCGCGGGCTGCTTTCACCCAATCCTTGAACTCATTATTGGTGGAATCAGCCGGTATACCCAGGTTATTCTGGGGCAGGTCCCTCACTTCGGGCTTTAATGATAAGTAAGTCTTTAATGCTTGCATCGGGTTACCCACAAGGTCTAACACGGTATAGCACTTAATTTCTTCAGGAGTAAGATTCACCTTGTAGGTTTCTGCCATCTTCTCGATGAGAAGTTGTCTGTTTTCCTGCCCGTCAATTCCAAAGTACACTTTCCCGGTTTTATCGATGAGTATTGTCATCACGTTTGTTTCCGGGATCTTGATCTCTGAAACCGACGAAGGCGTTGATACCAGCACCGGTTCTTTCTTTACAAAATTTGAAGTAAGCATAAAGAAAGTCAGCAACAGAAACGCAACATCACACATGGCGGTCATATCGACCACCGTGCTTTTTCGCTTTATTTTTGCTTTAGGCATCTAGCTTATCTTTAGTTACTTTTAAGACTAAGCATGGTTTGCAGCATAGGTCTGAACCAGGCTGAATCCGGCTTCATCAATGCTATAAGTCAGTTTGTCAATCTTCGTTGTGAAGAAGTTATAGAATATAAGGGCGAAAGCTGCAGTACCAATACCAAAAGCGGTATTCACCAGCGCTTCCGAGATACCTTGTGCGAGCGCTACCGAGTCGGGAGCCCCGGCGTTGGCAAGAGCGGCAAAAGCCCTAATCATTCCAAGCACGGTACCCAGCAATCCCATGAGGGTCCCGAGAGAAGTGATAACGGCCAGAAATACAAGGTTTTCTTCAAGAGCAGGCAATTCCAGCGACGTTGATTCTTCAACTTCACTCTGCAATGCCGAGAGTTTCTGGTCCTTTGCCATCGTCGTGTCCTTTTCAAGTGTACGATATCTCAGCAATACTGTTTTGATAACATTGGCTACCGATCCTTTCTGAACATCACATTCAGTCATGGCCCCGTCAATTTCATTTTTCTTCAGATCATCCTTTACGATCTGTACAAAATCGGCAACGTTGCCAGTCCCTGTCGCTTTATTGATGGCAATGAAGCGTTCAATTACAAACGTTATGACTGTAAGCAGAAGGGTCATCAGGATAGGAACAATAAAACCTCCCTTATAGATGATTCCGTAAAAATTGCCGGGCAAAGCAGCATTTGCCGGGTCATTTCCCTGGAAATTTGCGGGATTGCCCATGATGAACTTAAAGATTACTATTGCTACGATTAACGCAACAGGGATTACAAAAGTGGCGAAACCCAAGTTGAACTTACGGCTTTTGGATCTACGATTTTTTTTCATTTTGATGGTGATTTTTCTATTGGTGTGATTTTTGTAAATTATACGCTATCAAGACATTGTGCGCATCGGACGTGGCGCACAACATGCACACGTTCCTGAAGAACATCTGTTCATTTACTGTAAATAAAACCTGAAGGATGGGATCAATCTCAGACCCTGAGAGAATAGCTCAGACTGCCGCTGATGGCATGAGCTGAAGGAATTTCAGTAAAGCCTTTGGATTTTTGGTCTTTATTAAAACCGCATATCGGTAAGCTTTGAATATTGCTGACAAAGAAATTTGATAAATTCCTGTATTTTGTTTCACTGCGTGTGTCCGACTTGTACTCGGGAAGAATGCAGGTAACCACAACGGGTACTTCCGCAAAAGAGCCTGATGTCCCTTCGGGGGTCATCTGGTCAACAATCATTGTTGATTGAGCCAGGTCACCTGAAGAATTTCTGGTTTGAGAAACCTGCACCCTCTCAGCCAGGTTTTGAATGAAAGAAGGCCTGGAATCAGAATACCCTGCCAATAAGAAAAGACTTATCAACAGCATTCTCATACCCAAGGTACATTTCCTTCTCATTTCGAACCGCTTTCGAGAAAAACGCGGCAAAATTAGAATTAATTTTGAGCGAAAATACTTTTTAACAAAATAAATATTTTATCGGGAGCTATCACGTAACATTTCAATTTAACGCATTGATAACCTTTTAATTAGACAATTTTCACAAGCACTTTGCCCGGTATAAAATCCATCCGGTGCCTGTTGCCATGCCGGCATTTTATCCGCCGGTAAAATGTGTATGAAACATCCGGATGAACAATCCTGTATCAGGATTTACTTTCTTCGCCTGTTTCGGCGTTAAGCGGCTCAATTTTGAAATTAAACGATTTGCTCAACCGTCCCCTGAGCAGGTATAATAGTATATAATAAGGCACGAGAATGCCAAGCGAGAGCAGCCCGGCATATAGTTCTCCGGTATACTGTGAAGAGATCAGCAGGGTTATTAAGAGTAAAACAAAGGGCAAAAAATACCCGAGGATTACTGCCTTGTTGCCCATAGATTGTTTCATGACAAGATTCACATGATCGCCCTGGTGAAAAACATATTTGTGCTCATTTTTTACTTCAATCAGTTTTTCGGTCATATCTGAGGCCGAACACATCCCCTTGGCCCTGCATGTGGCGCAAGCCGACAACGAGATGATCTGCACACTGATCTTCTGATCGTCCATTTCAACGATCCTGCCCTGATGGGAGACTTCGGGTTTCATAGGAAACAAGGTTTAAGATTGAAGGCCAACGTCTGCATGTTGCCGGCATACGACCGGTGCGGGAATACCTGCCTGCGTGTCCGGCAAAAGTATAAAGTAATTTGGATCCCTGCCGGTTAAATTTAGCCGGATACCCAACAACAGCCCCATGTCATCCGGATGTACGGAAACAGATAGGGTGAAGCCTGAAGGTATAAAAATCAAAGGTAATCTTCAGAAACATTCATCATTCGTACGAATGGCGCAACAGCACGGTTGTAAATGCCGTGGACATAAGCAATAGCCATTCCGTAGTTGGTAACCGGGATACCTGCGTCAACGGCCGGCTTCAGCCGGTTTATCAGTTGCTTTCGCGTTATCATGCACCCCCCGCATTGTATCACGATAGCATAATCTTTGATCGCAGCCGGCAACTCATTAAGACCCGCCACAACCGTGTATTCGAGCTTTTTGCCGGTAAAATTACTCAGCCAGCGCGGAATTTTAACCCGGCCGATATCATCGCACGACACATGATGGCTGCACGATTCCAGTATCAGGACCTTGTCGCCATCCTTAAGTTTGGAGATATGCGGGGTACCTTTCAGATAATTCGGAAAATCGCCTTTCTGACGGGCCAGCACAATACTGAAGCTTGTGAGCGGAATATATTTCGGGATAGAGGCGTCAGCTTTGGGAAAAACCTGGCTGTCGGTAATTACCAGGCTCGGTTTGGGATCCATCTTACGGATGTATGCATCCACTTCGCGCTCCTTACAAACCACGGCAATTCCATCATTATCAAGTATATCGCGGATTACCTGTACCTGTGGCAGGATGAGCCGGCCTTCGGGCGCTTCAATATCTATGGGGGTAACCAGCAATACTGTATCGCCATATGCAATCAGGTCGCCGATCAGGGTATTCTGATTTAGGGATGATTCCGGTAAATGCTTCCTGATCAGGCTGATCAGCCTTTCAACCTGAGGATTGCTGGTGGAACTGAAATCAAGAACATCCGTACTCAACGAAGTCCTGATCAGCCGTTGCGTTTCAGAATATATCGGAGCAATATCCGCTTTATTGTGAACAATGAAGAACGGCACGTCAAATTCTTTGAATTCGCTTACCAGTTCCTTCTCAAATGCGCCGAAGGTATTATGCGTGATGATGAGAATTGCCAGGTCGATGGTTTTAAGTACCTCCCTGGTTTTGGCGACACGTTTTTCCCCCAGCAATCCGATATCGTCAATTCCGGCCGTGTCGATAAGTACTACCGGCCCCAGGCCGGTAATCTCAATTGTTTTCCGCACCGGATCGGTGGTTGTCCCGGCAATATCCGAAACTATAGCCACATCCTGCCCGGTGATGGCATTGATGAGGGAGCTTTTCCCATTATTCCGGCGGCCAAATATACCAATATGACCGCGAAGTGTTTTAGATTTCATGAGTGGGGGTGTTGAGTTGCTTCAGAGTATATCATTTAGTGAATAACCGGTTTTTAACAGATTTTCTGGTTTCAGGGCGCGCTCCAGTATCTCTTTGCTTACAATGTTCAACTGCTTGTTGGCGTCAACAATACTAATGGACTTTTCTTTCATCAGCCTGGCAAGTTCAGCCGACCGGTCATAACCGATGTAAGGCACGAGCGCCGTGGTTATCGAAGGGCTGTAAAAAAGTCTTGTTGCAGCGGTTCCTTTCCTTACGGCAAGCCCTTCAAAGAAATTTTCGCGTAATGTCCTGCTGACTCCAATCAATAATTTCAGGCTTTCGATCATCGCGTTGCCGATAACGGGAATGTAGGCATTAAGATCAAGACACCCCTGGGCGCTTAACGAACTGATCAGCATGTCATTGCTGTAAATCTTATGCGCTACGCTTATGGCAAATTCAGGGATCACCGGGTTTATTTTGCCGGGCATGATGCTGCTTCCAACCTGCCTGGGCGGGATGATCACTTCGGCGGCTCCGACATCCGATGCTAACAGCCTGAGGTCCGAAACTATCTTCTCGATATTGACGGCAAAGGATTTCAAAATCGCATGAACTTCAACGAAAGAATCCAGGTTGTTGGTAGCATCGGGCAAATTTTCTCCACGGGCCACAGGCAATCCCGTGAGTTGCTGAAGAACAGGCACAACCTCCATGATAAAAAATTGCGGTACAGTTATCCCGGTCCCGATAGCGCTTCCTCCAAGGTTAATGATTTTAATCCTTTCAAAGCATTTTGAAACACGCCACCAGTCACGGGAAAGCGCCTCGCTGTATGTACTGAAAAGCTTCCCGTATGACGACGGCACCGCTTCCTGCATCTGTGTATAGGCAATGCGCAACTCATTACGGTACTCTCCTTCCAATGCTTCAACCGACTGCCTGAGCATATTGATGCTGTTTTCGAGTTCATCGAGCAACTGCATTATGGCTATTTTCAGGGAAGTTGGAATTACATCGTTGGTCGATTGGAAAATGTTGGCGGATTCGATAGGATGAACGACAGAATAATCGCCGGGTTTATGGCCCAGTTTGATCAAAGCTGCATTGGCAATGATCTCATTTACATTCATGTTGATGCTTGTACCTGCCCCTCCGCTGATAGCAGGAACTATGAACTGTCCTGAATACCCGCCGGCAGCCACTTCGGAGGCAGCCTCGGTCATAGCCTTGATTACGCTGTCATCGATCAGCGGGAAATTAAAGACAGCATCGGGGTACTTCGACCGGACGGCTGTTTTAAATTTCTGGTAGGTAAGATAGCAAGCCTGTTTAACCAAACCGACAGCTTTATACCATTCCGGAGGGAATCGGGTATCATCGGGAAAGTTTGAGATTGCCCGAAGTGAATGGATACCGTAAAGGGCATCTGCAGGAACCTCAAGGGAACCCAGGGAATCCTTTTCGGAGCGTAAATTTGTTATCTTTTCATTCATGTGCATTCCTCCTGTTCCAAATTTACTGCTTTTTGTTCTGTTTCTTCAGGCTGGTTCTTTCTTTCAGCGCTTTATAACCGGATAACTTCTCATTCAATTGCTTCATATTGGTAGCCGTAATGGTAAGTATCCCTTCCGGGCCAGCCTGTACCGAAATCAGGTATTCTTTGTTATTGTCGCGCAGGTTGTAATTAAGGTAAGTAATCCCGCGATTACTGCCGGCTTTGATAGCGGGAACCTTTTTAGCTTTGACGAGATAATCATTAACTTCCGAAAGGTGAGCCACTGAAGCGATTGAATCTGCCCACATTTTTGCTGTATCATAGGAACTGATATAAACCAGCGTCACGGAATTAAATCCTTCATCCGGCCTGTCGACCGATGTTTGTTGCGAAAGAACGGAATCCAGCATCATACCCCGGGGGTCAATCAGCCCGAGTTGTAAAGCCCACCGGGGCAATTCATAAGCTTTATGGAGCCCTCCGAGTTGAGCTGAAATATTCTCATAGGCTTTATCATAGACGATTTTTTGCCTGATGTAACCCTGATAGGTTAACTTTCCGGAATGGTATTTCTTTTCCAAAGTCAGTAATCCTGATTCAACAGAGTCAAGCGCAGCAACCAGCGAATCATTTTTAGCTGCCTCCAGCCGTTTCTGCCTTGCAGGGTCGCATGCCCCCAGCAGCACTACAAAGGCTGCCAGAATACAAAACACCCGAAAAAGGCGTGCATGAAGCATGATGAGAAAAATCAAAAATCCGGAAGAGAAGTTACACGAAAAAGCCCACGATTCTCCGGCCTCAATAATACGAAAATATTATTCTACTCACAAAAAATATTTCGAGCAGGATTTCAATGACAACATTTATTTCCATAAAATTAAATATCAACACGTTATGTGAGCTACACTTTATACTAAGCGCATTTGAATTAATTTAGCAAGCAAATAAAAAGTGATGGTATGAACTACAGATATCTTGGTAATTCAGGAATAAAGGTTTCGGAAATATGTTTTGGGGTTATGACATTCACGGGGGAAAAACCGACCGAAACCGGATCAACGAATCAGAAAGAAGCAGATGAACTGACCGGCCTTGCGTTGGATCACGGTATAAATTTTTTCGATACCGCCGATGTTTATGCCAACGGCATTTCCGAAACAATACTGGGCAAGGCCTTGGGCGTCAGGCGTAAAGATGCCGTAGTTGCAACCAAGGTACGTTTCGCCATGAGCGACAAGCCCAACGATACCGGACTCTCGCGTCATCACATTCTCGAAAGCTGCCATGCCAGCCTGCGCCGCCTCGGCACCGATTATATCGATCTATACCAGATACACAGCTATGATCCCGGAACGCCGCTCGAAGAAACGATCAGGGCGCTTGACGACCTGGTCAGGGCAGGAAAAGTTCGGTATATTGGTTGCTCAAACCTTACTGCCTGGCAAACCATGAAAGCGCAGGCTGTTTCCGAAAAGCTGAACCTTGAGAAATTCATCACCACCCAGCTTTATTATTCCATCGGGGCGCGGGATGTCGAACAGGAACTGGTTCCGTTGTGCCTCGATCAAAAATTGGGAATTTTATGCTGGAGCCCTCTGTCAGGAGGGTTTTTCACCGGCAAATACCGGCAGGGCATGCCTTTGCCCGAAGGAACCCGGAGGAGCAACCGTAAAGCGTCCGGTATGAAGTACTGGCCGGTTGATGAGGCCAGGGGTTATGAAATTTTGGGCGTGCTTGATAAAAGCGCCCTGAAGAACGGCAAAACAACTGCCCAGTCAGCCATAAACTGGCTGCTGCAAAAGCCTGCCGTTGCCTCGGTAATCATCGGAGCCCGGAACAAGGCCCAACTGCTCGAAAACATAGCTTCATCCGGATGGAAACTCCCGGAAGAGGACATAACGGCGCTGGATGAAATCAGCAAGCCGGTAATCCCCTACCCCATCTGGCACCAGAATTATTCCGACAAGAGATAAAACCTGCCGCCGTCAGATTTTAGACTCAACGATCTTCAGGATTTCATTCTCGGCTTCAATGGCCTTCGCCTGAATCTCAGCGCCTTCGGTCAGGATCTTTTGCACAAAATCTTTATCTTTTAATCCTGATGCATTGATCTTTACATTCAGGAAAGCGCCCATAACAGCCGAACGGGCGGCCAGCGCGCCAACACCGGCATCTGAAACCGAGTTGGGATTTCCTGTCTCGGCCATGGCTTTTATCACTTCCATGCTTTCGAATGAGGTTTTCATGACCCTGAAGGGGATTTCGATGGCATAACGCGTGGCAGCCTGCATTGCATTCTCACGCGCTGCCTTTTCGGTATCGCTTCCTTTGGGCAAGCCAAGAGCATCCATGATCCTGTTAAAGGCCCGGGTATCTTCGTCAACAAGGAAAAGCAGCTCGTCTTTTATCTTCTGCCCTTTTTCAGCCCAGTTGCTGAATTCTTCCCAGCGTTCATCCCAACCCGGCTTATGGCTTGAAAGATTGGCTACCATAGTGGCCAGCGAAATTCCCAGGGCGCCCATCGTTGCAGACACCGATCCGCCGCCGGGAGCCGGAGATTCGGATGCCGTTTCATCAGCAAAACCGGCAACGGACAAATCAACCAGTTTTTTCTGCGATTTATCAATCAGCAGGTATTCGATGATCTTTTCATGGGGATTGAAAGGCTTCAGGTCATCAAGCCCCAACGATTTCACGGCTATTTTCACAAGTTCAGACTCCGAAACCCCAACCGAACGCTGCTGTTTGCGAAGGAAATACTTTCCTGCATCCAGGATGGCTTTGAGCGGTATTAATCCGACCAGTTCCGAACCGGTCACCCGGAGACCGCGTTCCTGCGCCTTTTTACAGGCTTCCTCAAAAGCAACATGAACGGGAGTAATGCTGATGTTGGTCAGGTTGATGGAGACCTGGGCAATACCGTATTCTTCGATGTACCAACCAATGGCTTTGCAGGCTTTTAGTGAGCCCGGAATCCAGACTTCCTTTCCGTTTCCATCTTTCTTTTTCTTGCCTGTAACGGCGTTACCTTCACGCACCGGACGACCTTTTTCACGGATATCAAACGCTACGGCATTGGCGCGGCGTGTTGAAGTCGTATTCAGGTTGATATTATAGGCAACCAGGAAATCGCGGGCGCCAACGGCAGTTGCTCCCGTCGTCGCCACCCTTTCGTTGAACCCGGCAGGACCGAAATCCGGTTTCCAGTGAGGATCACTCAACTTCTTCGGTAAACCTTCATATTCACCGGAACGGTTATTGGCCAGGTTACGCCGCTCCGGAGTAAAGGCAGCGCTTTCGTAACAATAAACCGGAATCCCTAATTCATTTCCAATGCGTTCGGCCAGTTTATGGGCATAAACAACCGTTTCTTCCATCGAAATTCCAGCCACCGGTACCAGCGGACAAACGTCGGTAGCGCCAAAACGCGGGTGTTCACCCTTGTGAAAACGCATATCAATTACTTCTGACGCTTTTTTAACGGCCTGGAAAGCAGCTTCGATTACGGCCTCCGGTTCACCAACAAAGGTTACTACGGTACGGTTGGTGGCAGCGCCGGGATCTACGTCCAGGAGCCGGACGCCTTCAACGGTTTCAATCTGGTCAGTGATTTGTTTTATAACTGCCATGTTGCGCCCTTCACTGAAATTCGGGACACATTCAATGAGTTGTTTCATAGATTCCTGATATTCAATTTAATACAAGTAATTGAGTTTCCGATGCGCAAAGTTAGCAATTAAGTCGGAGGTAAACGGGAGAATAGAAAATGTTTGTATTCAGGATCGATAACGTCGGTATTTCAGAAAATAAAAGCATTGCCAGCCGGCAGAACAAATAAATTCAGTGAAGTACGGCCACAGCCTCTGCCACTTTCCTCCCGGTAAAGCTTTTGATCAGTAATATTGATTCAAGAGCCTCCACTATTGAATAAAAAATGTTTAACTTCGTGATTCTCCGGTTCAATTCCTTTTCACAACTTAAGCCAACCTATCCGATGCCCAACTTGTTGAAAATTTCTCTTATCACAATTGCCGGCCTGCTGTTGGTCTATGTTGGCATTTCAATCATTTCCCTGTTAGCGGAACCTTCGCAAAACAGCAACCTTTACGAAACTCACGACGGCACTGCCGTTGTTATCACGGGCGCTGCCGCCCGCATTGTTCAGGAAGTTGCTTTGCTCGAACAATTGCAACAAGCCGGATGGCTGAAGAATGTCTGTTTTATTTCAGGGGCAAGTTCCGGGGCGCTCAATACGGTGATGCTCAATGCAATCCTGACACATAAATTCTCCTGGCAGCGATACCGCCAACTATTATTTGGCCTTAAAAGCGATGATGTATTTTCAAGGGAAGGCAACTCCCTCCCGTTTGATACGAATCCATTAAAAAACCTGTTAACGAGTGTAATCTGCGACAGCCTGGGTTACGACAGCATCGGGAACCTCCCGTTGGCCAGTTCCATCTCCGTTACTGATCTGGAATTCATACCTCTTTCGCTCAAAACATCCAGGCTTAGCAACCGGAAAATCAACCAGGAAAGCAAGCCTGGTTTGAACCTGGTGGATGTCCTGATGGCTTCGACGGCAATTCCTGTCCTTTTTCCTTCTGTCAGGCTCCGCCCTTCACCCACTATCCCCTCAGCCAATTTTATCGATGGCGGCGTATCCGAAGACCATATTCCGTACAGGGCTGTCCTGCAATTCGAAAAATACAGGAAGATGAATGTTGACACACTCATTATCGTAAGCCGGAAATGTGATACAAAACTCCAGATAGATACTGAAATGAGGCAATTGGGAGTAAAAGAGAAAGACCGGATACTTCTGGAAAAAGCCGGTATTCGCCTGGAGAACCTGGCTAAAGATGGTTTTATCAAACAGATGAAAGAATTGAAAAAATTTTACCCAGATCTGGCCGCTCATACTTATGTATATATACCCGATTTTCAGCAAAACTTCCGGATGATGGATTTCGGACGAATGGAGGAGCAATACGACATAACCGCAAAATGGGCAGAATCTCACAGTCCTGTACCGTTAGATGAATATCTGACTTCTGTTGATAATCAGTAAATTATCAGCCCGGTAGCGCGGCCAGACAAGGTCCTGGTTTGTGAGAGATGCTCGTCTGAAAAATCCTCCGTCATCAGATTTAATATGAATTACTCATCCTTTCCGGTAGTCCCAAAAAAAGGATTCGCTAATTTTATGGCATCAAATTTCTCCGAATAATCTTCAATTACCATGCACAATCTCCTGAAAATCACCCTTACTGCAGTATTTGCAATACTGCTATCGCAAACTTATGCCGGAAGAAAAGAAAGGACCATAAAGACTACATCGCCCGACGGACATATCGTTATAAGCCTGACAATAGCCGATATGCCGGTTATTACGGTTACCTGTAACGGCCAGGAAATCATGTCGCCTTCAAAACAGGGCCTGGCGATTCGTGAGCATCCGGAAGCCTACCTTAACCCGATTGTAAAAAAAGTGAAATACCGGGCTGTTGATGAAGTAATTGTACCTGCTGTTGCAGAAAAGCGCCAACAGATTCCTGATATTTATAATGAAACCGAAATATGGTTCAGAAGCAATTGCGGCATTAAGCTCCGCGCATACAACGATGGCGCCGCCTGGCGGTTCATCACGCGGTTCAGCGACAGTGTTACGGTTAACCAGGAACATGTCACCTTGAGAATGGCCGCATCCGATTCGGTTTACTTCGGTGAGGAGGATAGTTTCCTGTCGCATAGCGAACGTCTCTACCCTTTAAAATCAGCCTCAGAAATCAAGGGCAAACAAATGTGCGTGATCCCTGCCGTTTTCCGTAAAAGTACAGGGATCATTGCAGCATTCACCGAAGCCGACCTGCTCGATTACCCCGGCCTCTACCTTACAGGCACTTCCGAAGGTTCTGCCGTATTCAAAGGAATCCAGCCGCAGGCGGTTGTTACGGAGTCGGTTAGTAAGGACAAGCGGAGTTATGTTGTGGATACAAGGCATGATTATATTGCCCGTACTGCCGGTTCGCGCGAATACCCCTGGAGGGTTTTCGGGATTGCCACAAACGACGCTCAACTGCTCGGAAACGATATCGTTTACCGCCTCGGAAGCCCCTGTAAACTCACCGAAACCGACTGGATAAAACCGGGAAAAGTGGCCTGGGACTGGTGGAACGACTGGAATATTTATGATGTGCCTTTCAAAGCCGGCATCAATACCGAAACGTATAAGTATTACATTGATTTTGCTTCGAAAAACAAGCTGGAATATGTGATTTTCGACGAAGGCTGGTCGGCCAATGACGACCTTGATAAGATAAATCCGGACATGGATATGGAGGCCCTTTTTGCTTACGCGAAAGAGAAGAATGTTAAAATCATCCTTTGGGTCACAGGACGTGCATTACAGGACAAGTTCACTTCCTCGCTCGATAAGTTTGAAAAATGGGGTTGTGCAGGCATTAAGATGGATTTCATGATCCGCGACGACCAGCAGATGGTGAATTTCTATGAAAAAGTAGCCGCCGAAACTGCCAGGAGGCATATGCTTGCCGACTTCCACGGTTCCTTTAAACCTACCGGACTAAGCCGCACCTACCCAAACCAACTTACCCGTGAAGGCGTCCGCGGACTCGAAAACTCGAAGTGGAGCAATGAAATTACACCGGCCCATGACTGTACCCTTCCGTTTACCCGGATGTTTGCCGGCCCCATGGATTACACGCCCGGAGCCATGACCAACGCAACGAAGAAGAATTTTGCAATTTCCTGGAGCGAGCCCATGAGCCAGGGTACGCGTTGCCACGAACTGGCCAAGTATGTCATATTTGAAAGCCCGCTCCAGATGCTGTGCGATGCGCCGACAAATTACATGGGCGAGACGGAAGCCATGAATTTCCTGTCCCCTGTTCCGACTACATGGGATGAAACCATAGGACTGGGTGCCAGGATCGGACAATATGTAGCTGCCGCCCGACGCCATGGCGACACCTGGTATATCGGCGCTATGACCGACTGGTCTGCCCGCAGTCTCGAAATAGGCCTTTCATTTCTGGGCGAAGGAACTTTTAAGCTCGAAACCTGGTATGACGGCCCGAACGCCGACCGGAAAGGTGAAGATTTTCTGACCGGTAATAAAATTGTCGACAAGACTACGAATCTGAAAGTTGAAATGGCTCCCGGCGGAGGTTATGTAGCCCGGATTACCAAAATGTAATTTTTTTGTCCCCTATGACGCAAAGACAGACCGGATACCGATACAGGCATACAATCATGCTCAGGTTTTTGATATTATTGCTAACGGTCAGTGGTATTGCCGAATGCAGTTTCGCCCAACAGAATATTGAACAACACATGATGCTGTTGCCGCAAAAGCCAGCATCTGTTTCCGGCCCCGACTGGCTGCTGGACGGCAGTGCATACAAAGCCGGCGTTTATCAGGGCCAAAGCCCAAAAGACCTGGTCATCAGCAACGGCCTGGTCGAAAGGACATTTCGCATTTCTCCGTCACTGGCATGTTACAGTTTCCGGAATCTCATTACAGGCCAGGAAATGATAAGGGCCGTGAAACCCGAAGCCATGCTGACCATCGGAGGTAACATAGTGGAAGCAGGCGGCCTGTCCGGCCAGTTCGAATACGGATATCTCAAAACCGAGTGGCTAAATTCTTTCACCGCTTCCGGGTCATTTACCCTGACCGATTTTTCGGTGAATGATATAAAGCCTTTCCTTGAATGGCAGCCTGTCAGGTGGATACCGGATCATACCTGGCCGCCCAAAGGAAAGGAAATCACCTTTTATCTTGAAGGATCATCGCCTGTCACAACAGGGATTGAGATCGCAATCCATTACGAGATTTATGACGGGTTCCCTTTGGTTTCGAAATGGCTGGAAGTTGTAAACAACCGCCCTGAGGCTATCAGCGTGGATAGAGTAACCAGCGAAGTACTTGCCTTTGTGGAAGAAGAAGTATCGGTTGACAAAATGAACCAGTGGAAAACGCCGAACATCTTCATCGCCAGCAATTACAGCTTCATGGGAATGACAGGTCCTTCAGCCGACCGGGTCACATCCTGGCTTGCCGACAGCGCATATACCACGCAGGTCAATTACGAACGCAAAACGCCCTGCCTGCTTGTCTGCCGCCCTCCTCTCGGCCCCGGCATCAAACTCGCCTACCAGCAACATTTTACTTCGCTGAGAATCTGGGAACTTTGTTACGACTCTTACGACCGTGAGCGAAAAGGGTTATCCGAAAGGAAAATGTACAGGACCATTTCTCCCTGGGCGCTGGAGAACCCGATCTTTATGCACCTCACATCCTCCGATCCGGACGCGATAAAGCAAGCCGTTGACCAATGCAGGCAAACGGGGTTCGAAATGATCATTCTCAGTTTCGGCAGCGGGCTGAATATGGAAAGTACCGATACCGCGTACATCAGGAAATTCAGGGATCTGAACGCCTATTGCCGCAACAGCGGAATCGAACTCGGAGGTTATTCATTACTTGCCAGCCGGAGGATCAACGATGAGGAAGACGTTATTAACCCCGTTACCGGAAAAACCGGCGGGGCTGTCTTCGGGAACTCCCCCTGCCTGGGAAGCAACTGGGGAAACCGTTATTTTGAAAACATCCGGCATTTCATCGGGAACACAGGCTTTTCGCTTCTTGAACACGACGGTTCTTACCCCGGCGATGTGTGTGCCTCAACGAAACATCCCGGTCACGCTGGGCTTGAAGATTCCCAATGGAGGCAATGGGAGAAAATCACCGGATTTTACGCCTGGTGCAGAAGCCGGGATATTTATCTTAATGTTCCTGACTGGTATTTCCTGGCCGGTTCCAATAAAACAGGCATAGGTTACCGCGAAACCAACTGGTCGCTTCCCCGGGAAAGGCAACTCGTACTGGGAAGACAAAACCTTTACGACGGGACCTGGGGCAAAACGCCATCCATGGGATGGACTTTTGTTCCCCTTCAGGAATACCAGGGAGGCGGTGAAGCAGCCACCCTTGAGCCTTTGTCGCAACACCTGAAGGAATACGAAGCCCATCTGTTCCAGAATTTCGGGGCCGGAGTACAGGCATGTTATCGCGGTTCAAGGCTTTTTGATACCGAAGAAACACGTCAACTGGTAGCCGGATGGGTTGACTGGTACAAAAAATACCGGCTGATCCTCAACTCCGATATCATTCACCTCCGCCGCGCCGATGGCCGTGATTGGGATGGCTTTATGCACGTCAACCCCGCGCTGAAACAAAAAGCCATAATCCTTCTTTTCAATCCGCTAAAGCAACCGGTTGAACGCACCGTTACCATTCCCTTATATTATTCGGGACTTACCGGGAAAGCCTCCATCAGGGAAAAAGAAGGGCCCGGCACGGTTGTCCTTCTGAATTCTGCGTGCGAAGCCAACATCTCCGTAAAATTGCCTGCCGAAGGTTTCACATGGCTGGTCGTGGAATAACCCCCCTCTCCCTTCGGGGTTTTTCCGGCACCAGAAATTCTGCCTATTTCAACAATTGCGACACCTTTCCGGCAACAGGAATTCTGTTCGTAAATTTATCCCGGTCAGGAAAAGGGAAGCTGCGGCATGAATCCCTGCTGATATATCAGTTTAGATTGATAATAATTTAGGGCAAACCGATCAATGAAGCGCCAATTATTGTAAACTTGCGACCCAACAACAAAACCTTTTTCAGAAATGCCTATTGTAACCGATAGTCACCTGCGTGCCTTTGTTGATGCCGCTCACCGTATCGGCACTCATCAATTGCTACTCTGCAGCAGCGGTAACCTTTCATGGCGGATCAACGAACAGACAATATTGATCTCCCAAACCGGAAGCTGGCTTCCATACATGACCAAAGACCAGATCTGCATCGCCAACATGTCGGACGGTGTAGTAATCAATAATGTAAAGCCCTCAATGGACAGCGGATTTCATTTCGGAGTGCTGCGTGCAAGGAAAGATGTCAATGTAGTCCTTCATTTCCAGTCACTTTACGGGACAACGCTGGCAAGTCTCCCCAATCCGCCAATCAACTTCAATGTGATTAACGAAGTACCTCAGTTTATCGGGCCCATCGCCATGCTGGATTATATCTGCCCGGGGTCTCCGGAAATCGGGAGGATGGTGACCGACACCATGCGAAACAACAACCTGCTGGTTCTTCGAAACCATGGCCAGGTTGTCGTCGGCAAAGATTTTGATGAAGTCATCCAGCGGGCCCTTTTCTTTGAACTTGCCTGCGGCATCATCATGCGCAGCAATAATGAAGCCGTCCGTCTGACCGAAGACCAGATCTGTGAAATGAACCGGTACATGAAAAAGTAGTCAGGATTCACTCCCGGTGAGTTTTCAACACCATACCCTTCATCCAAAACAACGAAACAGACCCATCCACTCGTAATTTATTGATATGAACCGGCTTAAAGGATCATTCCCCCTGGTTGGAATCCGCCCCGTTATTGACGGCCGACGGAAAGGTGTGCGCGAATCGCTCGAAGAGCAAACAATGAACATGGCCCGCCATGCCGCGGAACTTATCAGTTCAACCCTGCATTATCCCGATGGCTCCCCTGTTAAATGCATCATAGCCGATACCTGCATCGGGGGTGTAGCCGAAGCGGCGGAATGCGCCGAAAAGTTTGCCAGGAACGGCGCAGGAGTGTCCATTACGGTTACTCCCTGCTGGTGCTACGGTACCGAAGTCATGGATACGGATCCCCTTATTCCAAAAGCGGTGTGGGGATTTAACGGCACCGAAAGGCCGGGAGCCGTTTACCTGACGGCTGCGCTTGCCGGTTATGCCCAAAAGGGCCTGCCAGCTTTCGGAATTTACGGACAGGATGTACAGGATGCCGATGACCAGTCGATACCGGCCGACGTCAGGGAAAAGATAATCCGGTTTACCAGGGCTGCCCTTGCGGCCGCCTATATGAAGGGAAAATCATACCTCTCGCTCGGATCGGCAGCAATGGGAATTGCCGGATCCATTGTAGATCCGTCATTTTTCTCCGACTACCTCGGAATGCGCAACGAGTATGTCGATATGAGCGAATTCATACGCCGCATCGAGGAAGGCATTTATGACCATAATGAGTTTGAAAAAGCATTAGACTGGGCAAAAGCCAATTGCCTTGAAGGGCCGGATATGAATGCCCGTCCGTTTCCCCAGGATCAAAAAGAAAAAACCTGGGAATTTGTCGTAAAAATGACCCTGATTGCCCGCGATTTAATGATCGGCAATCCTAAACTGGTAAGACTCGGTTTTGGGGAGGAAGCCCTGGGGCATAACGCCATCCTGGCAGGTTTCCAGGGTCAGCGCCAATGGACCGACCATTTTCCGAACGGCGATTTCATGGAAGCCATCCTTAACAGTTCCTTTGACTGGAACGGCATACGCCAGGTCTTCCTGATGGCTACCGAAAATGATGCATTTAACGGAGTCGCTATGCTGTTTGGGCACCTTTTATCCAATACCGCCCAAATGTTCAGCGATGTGCGCACCTATTGGAGTCCCGAAGCCGTGAAGCGCGTCACCGGAAAATCACTGGAAGGCCAGGCAGCCAACGGCATTATCCATCTTATTAATTCTGGCGCCTCAGCCCTGGATTTTACCGGGCAACAGACAATTGACGGAAAAGCCGCCATCAAGCCATTCTGGAAAATTACTGAAGAGGAAGCAAACCGTTGCCTTAAAAACACGCGGTGGCCTTCGGCGATTTACGAATATTTCCGCGGCGGCGGATTCTCCAGCGAATTCTCATCCCGCGGGGGAATGCCCGTCACTATGAGCAGGATCAATCTGATAAAAGGCCAGGGACCTGTGTTGCAACTGGCCGAAGGCTGGACTGTTGAATTACCGGCCGACGTTCATCAAATCCTTACCAGACGCACCGATCCTACCTGGCCGACAACATGGTTTGCCCCCCGCCTGACGGGGAGCGGCGCTTTCACCGATGTTTATTCGGTTATGGCCAACTGGGGGGCCAATCACGGGGCCATCAGTTTCGGGCATATCGGCGCCGACCTCATAGCTCTAGCCTCCATTCTGCGTATCCCGGTGTGCATGCATAATATCAAGGCTTCGGCAATTTTCCGCCCCGCGGCCTGGAACGCCTTCGGTACTGCCGATCCCGAAGGAGCCGATTACCGGGCCTGTAAAAATTTCGGGCCTCTTTACGGAAGATAAAACATCAACCTCAACGGAGCAACATGGATAAAGCTGTTCTTGTGCTGGATTGCGGGGCTACCAATGTTCGTGCTGTTGCAGTAGGCGCAAACGGCAGCCTGCTAGCATCCCGTTCATTGCCTAACATGGTCCGCCCTGATCCTGATTTTGAAGGCGGACTTATCTGGGATGTGGAAGAAATCTGGCAAAAATTATGTGCATGTTCCCGTCATGTGATTTCCAGCCTTCAAGATACCGCCATCGGAGCAGTGACGGCAACGACTTTCGGGGTCGACGGGGCGCCGATGCTGAAAAACGGCACGCTCTGCCATCCCGTCATTTCCTGGCAATGCAGCCGTACTGTCCCGGTCATGAATGCCATTGGGAAATACATCGATCCTGCGGGGCTTTCGGCGATCACCGGCTTACAACCATATCATTATAATACGATCAATAAACTGGTCTGGTTTCGCGAAAACCGCTGGGATGTCCTGAGGGTGATGAAATCCTATGTGATGATGCCTTCCATTTTCCTGCACAGAATGACCGGGGAATTCGTCACCGATACGACCATGGCCGGCACGACGATGCTGACGAATGTAAAGAGCAGGAAATTTTCGGATATTATCCTGGAAGCCATCGGCATCGGCACCAAAATATTTCCTCCCCTGGTGGAACCTGGCACGGTGGTCGGGAAGATAAGGGCATCAGCAGCCAAAGACCTGGGTATTGATCCCGGAATTCCCGTTGTAGCGACAGGGCACGACACCCAGTTTGCCGTCTTCGGATCGGGAGCGGGCATCAACGAACCGGTGCTCAGCTCCGGTACATGGGAAATTCTGATGTCGCGGACTCCTGCCGAATCAATCAACATTCCTCCGGTTTCGGAAGGAGTCACCTGCGAATTTGATGCAGTGCCCGGCCTTATCGACCTCGGGGTACAATGGGTAGCTTCGGGCGTGCTGGAATGGATCACCGCATTATTCTACGGCGAATACAAGGACAGCCCTTCCCGTTACCAGTTGATGATTGAAGAAGCGCAGGCCATTCCTGCCGGGTGTTTCGGCGTGACCATGTTGCCGGAATTGTTCGACGGCGGTTTTATTCCTTCCAAAGGGTGCATCAACGGACTAAGGCATGACACTTCGCGGGCGCAAATATACAGGGCTGCCCTCGAAGCCCTGGCTTACTACACGCGGACAGGCCTGGAAATACTAAAGAAAGCCGGCGCGTTTACACCCGGAAGCCTGCTCGGCGTTGGCGGCGGGACGAAAAACGCCCTCTGGAACCAGATTCGCGCCGACGTTCTGCAAATGCCCTTCAAGGTTTCCAACCGCAGTGAAACCACCGTGCTCGGAGCAGCGCTTTTTGCCATGCCGGCCGCAGGCTTGTACCATTCTGTTGAAGAAGCTGTGCTCTCGGTTGAGAATCGGGTCGAAACATTCCTGCCCGGCGCCGGCACCGGCGCATATCAGCAATTGTATTCAGATTTCCGGGCCAACTGGTTGCCGGAAAGTAATTTATGAACCCTATCGATTCGTTATGAAGAATAAAAAAGTATTTGTCACCGGTTGTTTTGATATGCTTCACAGCGGCCATGTCGCTTTCCTGAAAGAGGCTTCCGGTTATGGAGAATTATATGTATGCATCGGCTCCGATAATACGATTCACAACCTGAAAGGCCGTTATACCGTGAATTCCCAGGACGAACGGAGATATATGATCGAAGCCCTGAAATGCGTTAAAGAGTGCCGCATCAACTCCGGAAGCGGCATCATTGATTTTGAAAATGAATTGCACGATATCCGCCCGGATATTTTCATTGTGAATGAAGACGGCCATACACCCGCCAAGGAAGCACTGTGCAGCGAACTCGGGATTGAGTACAGAGTGCTGAAAAGGATTCCCTATGCCGATCTGCCTGTCCGTTCTACAACGGCGCTGCGCAACGTTTGCCGCATTCCTTACCGCATTGACCTTGCCGGCGGCTGGCTCGACCAACCTTTCGTTTCGAAATATCATCCCGGCGCTGTGCTTACCATCAGCATCGAACCTACCGTTGAATTTAACAACCGGTCGGGGATGGCATCCAGCACGCGCCGAAAAGCCATCGAACTCTGGCGTACCGAAATCCCCCATGGCGATCTGGATCAACTGGCCCGTATGCTTTTCAGTTTTGAGAATCCTCCCGGAACCATTGAAATTGCCGGATCGCAGGATTCACTGGGCATTGTTTACCCCGGCCTTAACCGTCATTATTACGAAAGCAATTACTGGCCGGTAAGCACCGAAAGCATCCAGGATGAAGAAATCCTGTCATGGCTCGAAAACCACCTTTACCTGGTAACCCTTGGCCCGCGGGTGAGCGAATACACGGTTATCGATAACACCAACATCAGCACGGATGGTGCAAAATCGCTTGCCGCTGCTGCCGATGCCTGCTGGGATGCCATTTTGAGAAAGGATGTCAACGCCTTTGGCTCGGCATTCCGTCAATCGTTCGAAGCGCAGGTTGCTATGTTCCCGAATATGGCCGGCCGGGAGATTTTCGAAATTATTGATCAGTACAAGCACCTGGCCAAAGGGTGGAAACTTTCGGGCGCCGGCGGCGGAGGTTACCTCATCATGGTCGCCGACCGGCCGGTTGACGATGCCATGCAGATCAGGATCAGGAGACAAAACGGGCTTTGACAATTCTTCGGGCAAAACAGGATAAACCAATACTAACTCGTATTATGTTTTATGAAACACAAACTGACCACCAAAGACTTCATTTTGCCATTTATCATGATCACCTCCCTGTTTTTCCTCTGGGGAATTGCCCACGGGATGGTAGATACCCTGGATAAACATTTTCAACAGATACTCCACCTTAAAAAATGGCAATCAAGTTTTATCCAGTTCTCCCTTTACGGCGCATATTTCACCATGGCGTTGCCGGCAGGCTATTTCATGAGAAAATTCGGTTATAAAAAAGGAATTATCGCCGGATTGTCCCTTTTTGCGGCAGGGGCTTTTCTGATTGCCGGAACAGCTACTTTTGAATCATTCTGGCTCTTCCTGATCTGTCTGTTTATCCTGGGATGCGGACTTGCCACACTCGAAACGGCTGCCAATCCTTACACTACCAAACTGGGTCCCCCTGAATCGGCCGAACAGCGAATAAATTTTTCGCAATCGTTCAACGGGCTGGCCTGGGTGCTGGGGCCGCTTATCGCCCTGAGCATTTACGGGAACCAGAGCGAAGCGGAAGGTGAGAAAATGCTGTCGCTGATCATCCCTATGGGAATCATCGGGCTGGTGGTGCTTTTGTTTGCGTTGATATTCATGCGCCTTCCGCTTCCCGAAATATCCGAAGAAGATGCCTCCATTGCTCATGGGACCCATGTTTCCGGAGTTGAAGAAAAACCCTCGTTTTTTATCCCGTTGAGCAAGCAGCCACATTTTATTTTCGGCGTAATAGCACAGTTCTGTTATGTTGCAGCCCAGACAGGTATTTTCAGCTATCTGATCAACTTCGTAACCGATGAAGGCCAGTATCCGCAATTTGATGTAAAATATGCCCCTTACTTTTTATCCATAGGCTTTGCCCTTTTCATGCTCGGACGCATGGCAGGAAGTTACCTGATGGGTATCACCAAACCTACCCGCATCCTGGCCATCCACGCCGCTCTCTGCTGCCTGCTGCTGCCTGTGGTAAGTTCCCATTTGGGTTGGATATCACTGATATCGCTCTATGCCATCTTCTTCCTGATGTCAATCATGTTCCCGACGATTTTCGCCCTGGGCATTAAAGATTTAGGGCCTAAAACCAAGAAGGCATCTTCATTCCTGGTCATGGCCATTGTAGGCGGCGCCATATTTCCCCCGTCGATGGGTTATGTCTCTGATCTGTACGGCATGTCAACGGGATTTCTTGTTCCGATCCCGTTGTTTGCTTTCATCCTCTTCTATGCCCTGAAAGGGCATCAGGTTAAAGCCTGCTGACACCTTTGCCGGCACAAATTCCATTTGTTAATAATTACTGTTCCTTTAAAAACAATCGACCATGAAAAGAGCGCTAATGATCATTATCCTGTTTGCCGTTGCAGCAGGTTACCTTCCCGCCCAGGAACATGAATCGCCGTATATCCCGCCTGCCGACCCCCTGGTTTTAAAAAACCTGGAAGAATGGCAGGATATGAAATTCGGGATATTTATGCACTGGGGAACATACAGCCAATGGGGAATTGTGGAATCATGGAGCCTGTGCCCCGAAGATGAAGGCTGGACCCAACGCAAAGGCGAATTTTCCGACAACTATTTCAGGTATAAAATGGCTTATGAAAACCTCCAGACTTCGTTTAATCCGGTTGACTTCAATCCTGAAAAATGGGCCGCAGCAGCCAAAGAAGCCGGTTTTAAATATGTGGTTTTCACCTTTAAGCATCACGATGGATTTTGCATGTTCGACACAAGGTTGACAGATTACAAAATAACTTCACCGAAGGCTCCCTTTCATTCCAATCCGAAAGCCAATGTCGGGCTCGAAGTTTGCAAGGCGTTCCGGAATGAAGGCTTTAAAGTCGGCGCCTATTTCTCAAAACCCGACTGGCACTGCCCCGATTACTGGTGGCCATATTTTCCGCCCAAAGACCGCAATGTGAATTATGATCCGGCCCGGTACCCGGATCGGTGGAATGCTTTTAAGGAATTTACGTACAAACAAATTGAAGAGATACTCACCGGCTACGGCAAAATCGACATCCTGTGGCTCGACGGAGGATGGGTACGCCCAATGAGCACCGTAGATAAAAATGTGGAATGGCAACGCGGTATCGTTTACGACCAGGATATCGATATGGCGTCCATCGCAAAAATGGGCAGGAAGAACCAGCCCGGACTGATCGTGGTGGACCGCTCCGTAGGTACGGAATTTGAAAATTATCGCACTCCCGAACAGCAAATTCCTGATAAACCGCTCGGTTATCCCTGGGAAACCTGCATGACAATGGGCAATTCATGGTCGTATGTGCCGGGCGATACTTACAAATCCGTTTGGACCATCGTGCATAACCTCGTGGATATCGTGGCTAAAGGTGGAAATTATCTGCTTAATATCGGTCCAAGCCCTCTGGGCGATTACGATCCTGTTGCCTACGACCGCCTGAAAGGTATCGGCGAATGGATGAAAGTGAATGGGGATGCTATTTATGCCACACGTCCCGTAGCACCTTACAAAGAAGGGAACATTTGCTTCACCCGGACGAAAAACGGAGCCGTAAACGCGATTTACCTGGCTGCCGAAAACGAGAAAATCCTCCCGGAAACCATTGTAATCAAAGGCATTACGCCAAAGAAAAAGACCGATATTACACTTCTCGGCGCAAAAGGAAACCTGAAGTGGAAGACGGTGAATGGCATAACCACTATAGCAATTCCTGATAAGCTGCGAAAGAATCCTCCTTGCCGGTATGCCTGGACGTTCCGCATCAGCGAAGTGGATCAGAAATAAAGGAGGTAACGCCAGGAAACGAGGTAATAGATAAGACCTGTCAGCATCCGCCGCGGGCGGATCTGACAGCGTAAAATCAGATTCACTAAATTCGTCATTGACCTTATAAACAGGTATCGCATTTGAGAAGTCGTCTGTTATAACCAGGATTCTCTGATAGGGCGGCTAATGTCAGCCCAATAAAAAACCCGGCATTTTGGCCGGGCTTAATATTTCCTTTTCAGCGAACTATTCTTTTCCTTGTTCCTGTTCCTCTTTATTAACATCGCCTTTCTCAACGCTGAGTAATTCCACTTCAAAAATCAGGGCTGAACCTGCTGGAATCGGACCCTGTTTCTGGTTGCCATATCCAAGATCGGCAGGAATATAAAGCATATAAACAGCGCCTGGCTTCATCAGCTTCACACCTTCCGACCATCCGGGAATTACGCCGTTAACCGGGAATTTGGCGGGTTGGCCACGATCACGCGAAGAGTCAAAAACAGTACCGTCGAGGAGTTTGCCGACATAATGAACTTCAACGATATCAGTATCGGTGGGCGGTTCACCTTCACCGGGTTTTATAATGGCATATTGCAATCCGCTGGGTGTTTCCACCACGCCGGGCTTGGTTTTATTCTCGGCAAAGAACTTGGCATTGGCCTCCAGCGTTTGGGTAAGTTCGGCGGCTTCGCGATCCTGACGCGCTTTCATCATCTTTTGGTTCCAGGACTGGAAAATCTGCATGATTTGTTCCTGTGTAAAAAGAGAATCGGCATTGTTTGTTGCATCCTTTATGCCAAGGTTGAGCATATCATAATTGATCTCAATATTATTCTTCTTGAAACTGCGGATAATATCCGTTCCTATGATGTAACTCACCGTGTCGGTTTCATTCTTCATTTGCGGAAGGGTTACAGCAGCTTCTTCTTTTGCTTTCCTGCTTTTTTTATCTTTTTTCTGGGCAAATGCCGAAGTTCCGCCTGCCAGTATGGCCAGCATAAGTATAAAAACGGTTGTTTTTTTCATCTTGACTTTTTTATAGTGCGCAAATGTAGTGTTTTACGGCAACTGAAACGTTAAGAATTGTGAAAAGTTACGGTCACATGGGGGGTAAGGCATTTTGGTCCGGGCAGCATTCACCCGCAGGCCCTTGAGATTTGTATAGCTCAGTCAGGAGGAGCGAAATTCACACCGGAGATGGCGCCAGCCAGTAATATTTTACAGCACCATCATCTTCATCGTCATTTTCCGGCTCCCGGCGGTTACCGTATAAAAATAAACGCCTGCCGCCAATCCTGTTGCATCAATGATTAGAGTGTGAACACCGGCGGAAGCCGTACCGTAATCTTTGTTCCATTTACGACAGCCTGTCAATGTTGTAACTTCAAGGCTTACACGCGCCGGTTTTGTCAGCGTGATCTCTGCCTGTGTCTTTCCATTGAAAGGATTAGGCCGGTTCTGTGATACCAGCAGTTTTGCTTCGGCGGGTTCTCCGGTTCCGGGAACATATCCTAATTCAGAATTGCAGATAATATAATTTTCACTCGGGTCAGTTGGTGATTGCAGGCCCGGGAACCGGTCGCGCTGGTAAATCAAATAATAGGAGGCGGGACAACTCAGTGATGGTTGCTGACATACACCGGGATAGACACATTCTGCATTGTTATCAGGATCAAAGGGAGCGGTAATATCGACAGGAGATGTAAAATCGCTGAAATTACCAGTAGTCTTGATCACCCAGATATGTCTGTAATCCATCCCCATAAAATTGCAATTTTCGGTAACGGCAGACCATGCCAGTATACCGAAACCCGAACCATCAACCATAGCCTGCGGCATGCTCACAGCGCCGACATTATAATCGCCGCAATCGCCCAATACATCCCACTGACCGTTTCCATCAACATCAACCGGGGATGCAACCAGCAGGTTTTGATTAGAGAGCGTGTCCGGATTAAGGCAGCCGGCAAGATACTGATCGTCGCCTTCCCAAACCGGCATATCTTCGTTCCAATATGCTATTCCCGACTGGTAAGGAAACAGGTCACCGGCGGCATTGGAAAGAACGACACCAAAAAATAAATGAACTTTATTACAAAAATCAATTACAACCGACACTGCCCCGTCAGGTTTATAAATTACATCTCCCGCCTGGCCGGGATAATGCCATACAACGGTCTTCTGCCAGGTATCGCCATTGTCGCCTGACTTCATCAGAATCAGATCATCGGCGGCGTTGCTCACAGCAAAGGCAAGGGTATTGTATCGCGGTTCTGCCAGGCAATACCGGTCGGCAGTCCAACCCGGATAAAAGGCTGAATCCAGCCCCGGAATCACCTCGTTCCGGTCCCAGCTTATACCGCCATCGAGCGAACGGGAATAAATAAGCGCTCCGTCCTGACCATGGTACAAGGCTCCGCTATTGTCCACCGGGGTAGTCAGCGAAATGATATGAACCTGATTTTTATCAGAACCGCCTGTAACCATGCGAGGCCAGAGCAAACCGGGAGCATCCTCCGGTAATGGAATGGTTGACTGCATCCAGTCCCCGGTTCCTTTTATTTCCCGTTTCAACATGAAAAGGGGCGCCGGCGATCCGGATTTATGCGAAACAACAATTTCACCATTTGTTCCAAGCCGGGCATGCGACGGCCACCCGGCCCGCTGATCTTCCAGGCGCTCAGGGTCAATGTTGTAACCCCAGTCATAGGTATAATAATAATTATAGCCGGTACCACGGTCACTCCCGCTTGCATCAATTCCCCTTGTCTACACAGTAGCCATCGTTTCGTCGGGAAAAAGCGTTAATCGTCCCGAAGGAGCGCTGCAGTTCGATTGTAAGTCGTACCGCGTGTGCCCGATGGTATCGCAGGCATACTGGCTGAAAGCGTTGACATACCTGTTTTCCGAAGATGTGAAGGGATTATTTTCACCATTCGCCAAAACAGGTTTGGCCTTAAATACTTTCTGACAAGCATTTTCAGGGATTACAGGCATTTTTTGCTGGGCAAAAGCCGGGGCTATTGCACAAAAAGCAAAAAGGGTAAAGAGGTGTTTCATAATAGAATTTTTAATTTCGTTAATACGATTTTTGATAACCGGTTTATGTTTACTGATAGACATAAGATTTATTCTTTAACAAACTTCCCGACTTCCACCGTTTTCTCGTTACTCAGGCGGACAAAATAAAGGCCGGGAGGGAGAGTTGAGATGTCGATTTGCTTTTTATTGCCATTCAGGTAACACTCAAGCTGCATTTTTCCTGTAGCATTCAGAATGGTGAGCACCCCCTCATCACTGGAGAAATCAGTTGACACTTCAACTCCCAGGACAGAGGTTGCCGGGTTGGGATAAAGCATAAAACCTGTCCCGGCAGATTCATTTATTCCGATATCATTGATAACGCTAAGGTTCATGGAATCGCGCACGGAGCAGAGTTCTTCGGTGACTTCACCCCAGATTGTATATTGCCCTGAAGCAAAATGGTTACCCGGAAACGTAATTGTACTTGTGGTGTCGCCATTCGACCAAAGATATCGCCCGAAACCTTCTGGCATCGAAAGGGTTAGAATGTGGCTTCGTTTGATGGTTGTATCGGGACCTATGTTGAAAACAGGAGGTTGTTGGATGGTTACATGTACGGAATCACTTTGCCAGCAATTTCCGGCACTGACGACGGTAAGCCGGTACATACCGCTCTGTGTCGTGTAAAAGTCCTTGCCTGGCGTAAGTGTACCGTTCCAATAATACCTGACCCATCCGGCAGGACCGGAAATTGTATAATCATGGCAAGAAATCGTATCTGGACCCAGGTCGAAAGCATACTCGTTCAGATCGAGGTAACCAATAAACAGGTCATTGGTGGACCAAGATTGCCTGGAGGTTATCGTATCGTTACCATAAATTCCATTGCCGATAAACCAACCTGTTATGATGATGTTTCCGCAATTATCCGTTCCTATGCCGGCCATCCGAGAATGATAATCGGTATTAGATAATATTGTTCCGGCAAGCATGCCATTGTCTTCGAGTCGTCCTACTAAATTCTCATACCAGTAATCGATGTGAAAGGTTGTGTCACCTGTTTTTAACCTGTTCTGAAAACTGATACCAAAAAACAGTTGATTGTTGCTTAACGTGATAAGCAGGTCGTGATTTATCTGGATATGCGGAGATCGGAAGGTCCTGATCCATTCAGGTTCCTGTTCGTTATTGATTTTCACAACAGCGCTGGCAATGGAGTCGCCTGAGTTGGTCACAGTAACGCCTCCGACTGTAATCGAATCAGAGATATTGGCCGTGAATATAAATGCTCCGTCTTCATCAACCACGGTTTGTAAAGTGTAGACATCCCAGTCTTTTATCCATCCTTTATAAAAACTACCATCCGTATTTAAACCAATTAAAAACGGGAGACTATGATACATAGAATTAGCCGGACACTGAATTGTATCGTTTCCTACTATAATGTTGGCGGGATAATAATTTGTATGGCCAGTAACATATAGCCTTCCATCGCCCCCCTGTAAAAAATTCCTCAGGTTGAAGCCACTATTTTCGATATGAGTTATCCATGAAATATTAGCCCCGGTATCGACCTGCATCATTGAACAAACCGGTTTGATGCTGTGAACGGTGTCTTGCCCAAGGATATACGCATTGAAAGGCATATTTCCATTTGCCATATGTTCACATGTCAGGTAAATAGAATTTCCGTTTGCCTTTAATCCAAGCAGCCGGTTCTGAGTATCACCGCCAATCAGTTTTACCCATTGAAGCCGGAGATCAGGACTGAATTTTGCAAGAAAAACATTTGAAAATACAAATCCCTGATGTGGCAATGGTAGTATGGTAGTATCTTCTATATATAGGGAATCGCAAAAATCTCCTCCTACATATACGTATCCTTCAGCATCTGTTACCGCCGTCACCGACCAAAGGCCATCCAGAATCGGACCGCGCAAGTCGATATATCCCTTGCAATCCCCTTTACGGTCGTATTTTGCAATGAGTTGGTGCCTTGTATACCCTTCGTAACCAGGGTGAAAAAAAACGGTATCATCGATAAAAAGTGAATCGCAGTAGGTAATACCGGTAAAAATGTTGTTCTCAAGATCGGTTGTCAAGATGGAGGATAAATTATACTTGCTGTAACCGTAATTCTGGGCTGCCCAGCGCCATCGCCATTCCTGGGCATCGGCACAGAATGTAGCCGCAAAAAGCGACAACCCGATCAAGGCTGAAATAATTAAAGGTTTCATGGTATGAATATTTATGGTTGCTTTATAAACTAATTTTTAATAAATTTTCAATTTCCACCGTTTTCTCGTTACTCAGGCGGACAAAATAAAGGCCGGAAACGTAATCCATTCAGGCATACAATCTTGTATAAAAGCAGGATTCCTTGTTATGATCATCGCCACGAACAGAAGCATCAGATTTTTCATACGATATGCCTGAATCCAATAATAAATATAAACGTTATCCTTTATCCTGAAAATCGCCTCATCAAATATAATTTTTTTTCGAATGTAATTTATTTGTTGTCTCAAAAGAAATCAACAAATAAATAAACCGATACCTACCTAACCATGCAGTATTTTTTGTATTTTAGAAAAGCCATTTCAATCATACTTCTTTCATGAATTCTATTACCGACTTTCAATACGATCTGATCCCTACGCTTTTCACCAAAAGACTTATCCTCAGGCCTTTTGCCTTAACCGACGGCCCCACAGTGAGGGAACTTGCCGGAAATATTAAAATTGCCGAAAACACGCTGAACATGCCGTACCCATACCCCGAAGGTGAGGCCGAAAAATGGATTGCCACCCACGCCGCCGAGTTTTCCGGGAAAAGGAACCTGGTGCTTGCCATCTGTAAAAAAGACGACAGCACCCTGGTAGGATGCATCGGTTTACAACTGAACCTCTATGTCGGCAATGCCGAACTCGGCTACTGGATCGGCGAACCATACTGGAAAAACGGTTATGCTACCGAAGCAGCCAGAGAGATGATACGTTTCGGATTTGAAAAACTGGGGCTGCACAAGGTCTTTGCCCACGTTTATGTCACCAATCCAGCCTCTGCCAAAGTACTCCGGAAAGCAGGCATGAGACAGGAAGGATACCTGGAAAAGCACGTCCGCCACTGGGGCAATTACAAGGACCTGCTCATTTTCGGAATCGCCTCCGTATAAATGCGCAGATGTCTTTTATTCCACCTTTTATACATGATTTTATCAGCAATCCAGGAAATTTCTCAACCAAAGAAAACGCTTGCCATGAAAAAGCCACTGTACTTTCTCCTGCTTCTGGCCATAACCCTGGCCTCCTGCACGAACCTGAAGACCGTCAGGGTAAAAAAAACGAATTTTGACCCCGAAACACAGCGGGGACAAAATCTCGTGTTTACGTTCAGCCATGAACTGGTTTCCGATTCCGGATTAATGAATAAATGGGATACTACCACTTATATCAAGTTTGAACCGAAAATCCCGGGCAAATTCATGTGGACAGGTAAATCGGAACTTACATTTTCGCCTTCACAGTTGCTGGCGCCAAGCACCGATTTCAAAGCTACTTTAACCAATGCCATCCTGAAATACGATAAAAAGAAGCTATCTGTCGATGATGAGGCGCTTCCTTTTCATACGCCTTATATCTCGCTCGAATCGGTAAGCAGTTACTGGGCTTTGGGCAGCGATCCCGCAGCCAACATCGAAGTAAGATTGCTGCTTTCATTCAATGGCCCGGTTTCTGCTGCCTCGCTTGCCTCGCTAGCTACTCTGGAAGTTAAGGGCAAATCACGCCAGTTTCGTGTGATCACCCAAAACGATTCCGACGTTATCGAGCTGGCTTTTGCCGACGAAACACAGTCGCCCGACGAGGTAACCGAAGGCAAAATCACAATCGGAAAAGGATTCTCCTGTTCAGGCAGCAATTATAAAACTACGGATGCGATCGTCATGACATTCACGGTCCCTTCGAAAGACAAACTTACCATTACCGACATCTCCAGCGATTTTGAAGAAGGCGAAGGCGTTATTTCCATATTTACTACACAACCCGTCATTGATGAAGGGCTTTCTTCCCTCATTTCCGTGCAGCCGGCCGTTTCGTTCACCACCGAAATTTTGCCGAACGGCGTGAAACTGAAAGGCGGCTTCCTGGCAAATGAAGCATATACGGTTAAGGTCTCACCAGCCCTAAAAAGCGTTTTCGGGCGGGAACTCGGTGAAGAATTTATCCAAACCGTGGCTTTCGGTTCTCCGGAGCCCTATGTTTCGTTCACCGAAAAACACGCTCTTTACCTCTCCACGCGCGGGTCACGGAACCTTGGCGTTAACATTATCAATATCCCCGAAGTGAGGGTAAGTGTTTTCAAGGTTTACGAAAACAACATCCAGCATTACACTAAACTGGGACCTGAGTGGAACTGGCAGTATGATGAGAATAATGATGAGTACCATGAGTACATGACGTACGCCTTTGATGAAGATTACGGGAGACAGGTGATGAGCAAGGTGATTAAAACCCGTTCGTTGCCAAAATCGGGCAACATCTCCCTGCTCAACATCGACCTTGCCGATTTCAACGTCACCGATCAGTTCAGGGGAATGTATGTGGTAAAAGTGGAGTCCGCCGACCGGCGATGGCTGCAGGATGCCGTCATGGTATCGCTTTCCGACCTGGGCATGATTGTGAAGGAAGGCACAGATAATGTGCTCGTCTTTGTCAATTCCCTGTTTAACGCTTCCCCGGTTAAGGGCGCCAGAGTCGATTTCTACAGTTCGAACAACCAGAAAATTTATAGCGCTACCACGGACAGCCGCGGAACTGCTTTGTTTAAAAACATTAAAAGCCAGGCGCCGGGATTCAGGCTCAGCTTGGTTACTGCCAACTACCAGGAAGATTTCAACTTTATCCTGTTCAACAGTACCCGGGTGGAGACTTCCCGTTTCGATGCCGGCGGCAAACGCACCGGCAATCTCAATTACGACGTCTTCCTGTATGGCGACCGCGACCTGTACCGCCCGGGCGATACGGTATACTATAACGCGATCGTCAGGGACCTCGGGTGGCAAACCGTACGCGACCTGCCGCTTAAGATCAGGATATTGGCGCCAAATGGTAAAGAATACCAAAGCCAGCGGAAGCAGCTAAGCAACAACGGGGCCGCCGAAGGTTCGTTTTATATTCCTGTTGCGGCCATGACGGGAACCTATTCCATTGAAGTATTTTCTTCCAACAATATTCTGTTGGCATCCAGGCGCGTCGCTGTTGAAGAATTTATGCCCGACCGGATAAAAGTGGCCGTCAGCACGGCAAAGAACGCTTTTGATTCCGGCGAGTCCATCCAGGTTGACCTTCAGGCTGATAACCTTTACGGGACGCCGGCTGCTGGGCGCAAATTCGAAACCGAACTGCGCCTTTCGCGTAAAAACCTGAAGCCGAAAGCTTTTCCTGATTACAATTTTACCGTCGAAACGAAGAACATGCCTTATCTGGCAACCATTACCAATACCGGGACCACCGATGCCTCCGGTAAAGCAAGCCATCTGATAAAACCCGGCGTTTACGAGGGAATCGGCATCCTTGACGGGACTTTGTTCACAACCGTTTTCGACGAAACCGGCCGTCCGGTCAACCGGCTCAATAAAATCGAAGTACTCACCCAACCGGTTTTCCTGGGAATTAAAAACTTCGACCAATGGGTCGGCACCCGGAAACCAATGAATTTCAAAGTTATAGCCGTCAACAAAGATGGGAAGGCGCAGGGAAACGTCCAGGCACAGGTGGTGGTATCGCATCTCCGCTATGAAACCGTCATCGAACGCGACGGTGACCGGTATCGCTATGTATCGCAGGAAAAAGAATCGGTTGAATATTCAAAGACGGTTGCCGTTCCGTCAACAGGCGCGGTAATTCCTTTCACCCCGGCGCAATCGGGCAAATACGTCCTGAAAGTAATGCTGCCGGGCAGCCAGAATTATGTCTCATCCACATTTTATGCCTATGGCTGGAATGACACCGATTTCACTTCGTTCGAGGTTAACCGCGAAGGTGAAGTAACCATATCGGCCGATAAGGAGTCCTATCAGCCGGGCAACAAGGCCAAACTGTTGTTCAGCGCACCTTTCGACGGCAAAATGCTGGTGACCTTTTCGCGCGACAACGTCCTTGAATTCAAATATATTGAAGTAAAAAACAAAGCGGCCAGCCTGGTACTGGATATCTCCGATCAGCATCTTCCCAACGTTTATATCGAGGCCACCCTGTTTAAAAAAATCACCAATACCGAAATGCCGCTCACCGTGGCGCACGGGGTGATCTCGCTCAAGGTCGACGATCCTAAAGCAAGGGCATCCGTAACCATCACCGCCCCTGAAAAATCCCGCTCAAATACCCGGCAGGTAATCACGGTAAAGACCATTCCAAACGCCGAAGTTACTGTTGCCGTGGTTGACGAAGGCATCCTGCTGGTAACAGGCTATACTTCCCCCGATCCGTATGCATGGTTTTATCAGAAAAGGGCGCTGGAAGTCAATTCGTACGATGTTTATGCCCAACTGTTTCCCGAACTCCGTCGTTCAGGGTCAAGCCCGGCGGGAGGCGAAGCCTTTGACCTGTCGCGCCGGCTTAATCCCCTGACTTCGAAACGGGTAAGACTCATCTCGAAATGGAGCGGCATTTTAAAATCGGACGGAAAAGGACAAGTCTCTTTCCCGGTCGACATCCCGCAGTTTTCAGGCGCATTACGCGTCATGGCCGTTGCTTACAAGGATGAAAAATTCGGTTCGGCCGAGAAGACAATCCGGGTAGCCGACCCGGTAATTGTCAGCTCAGCTTTGCCCCGGTTTATGAGCCCCGGCGACAAAGCCTCTATGATTGTGAATGTAACGAATACCACCAAAGCTGCCGCCAAAGCCACCATTGAGGTCTCGGCTACGGCGCCGCTAACGGTTTCGGGCAAAACGAAACAACCGGCAACGCTCGGAGTAAACCACGAACAGGCTTATACTTTCGAAGTAACGGCCGGCAACTATACCGGGAACGCCACGGTCATGGTGACGGTAAGTGCCCTGGGCGAAAAATTCACCGAAAAGATCGAACTTCCGGTCCGGCCCGCTTCAGGACTTACCTTTTTCACCGGTTCGGGAATAGTAAAAGGAGGTACTTCCAAAGCTTTCAGCGTCAATTCGAATCTGATGCCCCAGGGTGTCCGGTCAAGGTTGATGATCAGTAAATCGCCCGCAGCCGAGTACCTGAAAAACCTCAATGACCTGATCCGTTATCCCTACGGATGCATGGAACAAACCATTTCGGCAGCTTTTCCCCAGCTTTACCTTCGCGACCTGGCAACATCGGCCCACCGGCAACTGGTTGCTCCTTCGGAGAGTGATGCCGGTTCGCCGGATGAAAATATCCAGCAGGCCATTTACAAAGTAGAATCACACCAGTTATACAACGGCGGGTTCCCCATGTGGCCTTCAGGAGGTTCCGATCAATGGTGGATATCGGCATATGCAACCCATTTCCTGCTCGAAGCGCAAAAAGCAGGATATCAAACAAATGACCTTATCTTTTCCAATGCCGTGAAATATCTTGAACAGAAAGTGAAAGACCGGAAAACAGAAACATACTTTTATACCGATGATGCCGGCGCCATCACCTCCGTCTCAACACCGGCCCAGGAAATATTCTATTCGCTGTATGTGCTGGCACTGGCCGACAGGGCAGCCATACCTACCATGAATTTCTATAAATCGCAGGCAAGCGCCCTTACTTCCGAAAACCGCTATCTGCTGGCTGCCGCATATATGCTTGCCGGCGACCGTCGCAGCTACCAGGCCGTCTTGCCCCGTACTTTCGGCACTACAAAAATCCGATCCCTGGCCGGTTACTCCTTTGCCTCTTTTATCCGCGACCGTGCTATGGCCCTCAATGCCCTTCTGGAAGCCGATCCCGACAATCCCCAGGTAGGGCAATTGCTTCTCACCATTGGGAAAGAAATGAAACAGAAACGCTATCTCACCACCCAGGAAAATGCCTTCTGCATGACGGCGATGGGGAAATTTGCCAGGAAAAATGCCGCTTCGAATGTAAAGGCTACTGTCACCATCAATGGAAAACAAACCGCCCCGTTCACCGGTTCCGACCTCGTGCTGAAAGACGGCCTGAACGGTCGTAAAGTCAACATTTCGGCCACAGGCAACGGAAACCTCTATTATTTCTACGAGCTATCCGGTATCCCGGTCAAACCTGCAACCGGCGACGAGGACCATTCCATCAGGGTGCGCAAGCACTTCCTCGACAAGAACGGGAATGCCCTGAGCGGCAACAGTTTTCGTCCCAACGACCTGATCATCGTGAAGATTACCGCCGAAACGGAATCCGGCAAGACGATTGAAAATGTCGCCATCACCGATCTGCTTCCGGCTTGCTTCGAAATTGAAAACTCGCGGTTGGTGGCCGAACGCAGTTATAGCTGGCAACAGAACGTCACAACGCCCGATTATCAGGACATCCGCGACGACCGGATCAGTTTCTTTGCGACCCTGGGCCCCGCCACTTCAACTTTCTATTATACGGTGAGGGTTGTGAACAAAGGCACTTATACAATGGGGCCGGTAACCGCCGATGCCATGTACAACGCTGATTTCAGATCGGTTTCAGGGAGCAGGGTGATTAAAGTGGAATGATACGCCGGCAGACCAGTCCCCGGACATACCCGGATGGTCCGTAACAATCCATGTATAATTCGGGCAATTCGTGGTTTTATTGTTCCCTCTGAGTCGCGTTACCGGGAAACAATGGATGGTGCAGTCATCCCGTGAAATAAAAAAATGCTACTTTCGTACAATCACTCACAAAATAACCCTAATAAAGAAACTTTCTCAATTCCTGTGTCAAACAATCCCATTGAAAACCTGAAAGAACTATTCCGTCAATGGTCGGGCGAGGAAGGTCTCGAAGTAAAGGCACTTCCCCAGGCAGGATCGTACAGGCAGTATTTTCGCATCAACGGCCACCAGCGACAGGCTATCGGCGTGTACAGTCCCGACAAGCAGGAAAATGAGGCGTTTTTGTCTTTCACCCGTCATTTCCGGGCTGCGGGATTGCCCGTTTCCGAGATCTATGCAGAAGAAGCCTCAAAAAACATCTACCTTCTCAGCGACCTGGGCCCGGAATCATTGTTCGACCTGCTCGAACGGGATCCGGAGGAAAACCGTCCTTCTGAATCCGTCCGCAATCTGTACCGTGAAACCATTGCCTGGCTTCCGAAATTCCAGGTTGTGGCCGGCGCCGGTATCGATTACTCCCTTTGCTACCCTGTCCGGGATTTCGATACCCGGTCTATGCACTGGGACCTGAATTACTTCAAATATTTTTTCCTCAGGCTGTTGCGAATTCCTTTCGACGAATATGCCCTCGAAAACGACTTCGATGAATTAACGGCATACCTGCTGCAGACGGAAAGCCGTTACTTCATGTACCGTGATTTCCAGGCCAGGAATATCATGATCAATAACGGCCGGCCTTATTTTATCGATTACCAGGGAGGGCGGCGCGGGCCGCTTCAATATGACCTCGCTTCGTTGCTGTTCCAGGTAAAAGCAAACCTGCCATACGATTTCCGTGATGAAATGCTCCATTGGTATCTCGAAAACGTTAAGCGTTATACCATTGTCGACGAAAAGGACTTCATCGAAAAGTATCATGCATTCGTGCTGATAAGGCTTTTACAGGTGATGGGCGCTTATGGCTTCCGCGGCTATTACGAACGGAGGGCGCATTTCCTGCAAAGCATCCCGTATGCCGTGAATAATGTCCGCTGGTTGCTCGAAAACATTCGTCTGGAACCCAAACTCCCAACGCTGACGGGTGTTCTGGAACAGATCGCGAACCTGAATATCAACTCCCCTTTTTCAGCTTCCGGACAGCTACTTACCGTCAGCATCAACAGTTTCTCGTTTAAAAATTCACCGCCCCCTGATTATTCCGGCAATGGCGGTGGATTTGTTTTTGACTGCCGCGCGCTTCCCAACCCGGGACGCTATGAGCATTTCCGGCAATTCACCGGGAAAGATGCCCCCGTTATTCAATTTCTCGAACGTGAACCGGCCATCGGGAAATTCCTGCAAACGGTGTATACATTAATAGATCAGTCGGTGAAAGAATATATGGAAAGAGGTTTTAAAAACCTGCAGGTAAACTTTGGCTGTACCGGCGGGCAGCATCGCTCGGTTTACTGCGCCGAAAAACTGGCCCGTTACCTTGAAGACAGATATTCTATCAATGTCGTATTAAACCATACCCAACTCAAACCATCGGGAGAATACCGGTCGCCCGGCAGCAAAGATTGAGCTGTTACCGAAGCAGCAAGAAATATCACAAGAAACGATCTGAAAACAAGAAATCCAGAAAAGAAAACAAAGAAACCCGGCCCCGGAATCCCGGATGCAGGGAATAAGGATTGCCAGGAAGAAAGGAAATGATATACCAATGCCAACCCGTGAAAATGAACAATGTTGGATAAATTTGACGTCGAAACATATAAAAACCAGCCGGAAATAATCAGGCAGACCTTACAGCAGGTTCAGAAAGATTTTGGGATGTTCGGCTTCGAAGTCCTTTTTTCAGGAAATGCCGAAGCGGATTATAAGGAGATGTTAGTGCAACTGTCGGATTATGTCGCCGTATTTATGGAAAATGACTGCCATCAGTTTACGGCCCTGCTTTACCACATCGACATTGGCGAAGGAAAAATTAAACAGGCGCTGGAACAGAATTCTGAACAGAGTATGGCCGACGTTATCACTGAACTTGTGATGCACAGGGAACTGAAAAAGGTGCTGACGCGCAATTATTTTAAACAGGAAGGAATGCAGGTATGAAAGCCATGATCTTTGCCGCCGGACTTGGAACCCGGCTCGTTCCCTTCACCCAAACCATGCCCAAGGCGATGGTCCCGGTTGCCGGGAAGCCTATGATCCAATGGACCATCGAAAAGCTCATACAGTCAGGTTTCGATGAAATTATCATTAACGTTCATCATTTTGCCGGACAGATCATCGAATTTGTCAGGAAAAAAAACTCATTCGGGATACGCATCGAATTTTCGGACGAAACAGACGCACTCCTTGAAACCGGCGGCGGTTTATTAAAGGCTTCCTGGTTCTTCGACGACAACCAGCCTTTCCTTGTCCATAACGTGGATGTGGTTTCCGACATCGACACGGCGGAAATGTTCGGGCATCATGCTGAAAATAATGCAATAGCAACGCTTGCCGTAAGCCGTCGCAAAACCTCAAGGTATTTCCTGTTCGATACGTCACTCCGTCTTAGGGGATGGAAAAACATTAACACCGGCGAGGAAAAGATACCTTATCCGGTAAAGGAAGCCTTACTGCCCATGGCTTTTGGCGGAATTCATGTAATCAGCCCGGAAATATTCCCGTTGATCACCGAAAAGGGCCGGTTCTCCATCAATGACGTTTACCTTCGGTTGAGCGGCCATTACCCTATCCGGGCATATCAGCACGACACGGAAGCCTGGTTCGATATGGGCAAGCCTGCCGATCTTGCAGCCGCCGGGAGATACCTTGAACAACTTTAACAATTTACACTAAAAATCACCTGTTGAAACCATTCCTGCAACAACTCGCCGACGAACTTTTCGATACATACGGAGAAGAGGTAAGCAAGCTTTGCCTTGTTTTCCCAAACCGCAGGGCAGGTTTGTATTTCAGGCGCTACCTGGCCGGCCGTATCAGCAAGCCATTGTGGTCACCGGCCATTTATTCCATCGAAGATTTTGTCGCGCTCAAATCGGGTCTCCAAATCGTCGGCCAGCCTGCCTTGCTCATCAATCTGTACACTCTGTACTTTTCGCTACTTGGCGAAAAAGCCAGGCCGCTGAAAGATTTCATCACCTGGGGGAGCCGTCTGCTTTCCGATTTTGACGAAATCGACCAGTACCTCGTCGACGGCGTATCTGTTTTCAGCTACCTCACCGAAGCCAAAGCCATTGAGCACTGGAATCCGGACGGCAAAGCCCTCACTGACTTTGAAAAAAGCTATCTGGAATTCTATAATTCCATTGCTCCGCTATACGCCCAATTCAGGGCTGAGCTTTTAAACAGCAACCAGGCATACATGGGACTTGCCTTTCGCAGGCTCATAGAAAACCTTGAGACCACCTCCTTCGACGAGTGGCAAAAGATCGTCTTTGCCGGCTTCAACGCCCTGACGCCTGTTGAAGAAAAACTTTTCACGGCTTTGATCAATTCCGGAAAAGCAAGGATATTCTGGGACGCCGATAATTATTACGTTGATGATGAGAATCATGAAGCAGGCCTTTTTCTGAGAAAATACCGCAACCGGAACCTGTTTGGCCCCATGAACTGGATTTCAGGACATTATAAGGAGGAAGAACGGGAAATCAACATTGCCGGCATCCCGAAAAATATTGGCCAGGCTAAATTTGCCGGACAACTGCTCAGCAGACTCAGCGGGGACGAGACAGGAAAAACAGCCGTTGTACTGGTTGATGAAGGCTTGCTTATTCCCGTGTTAAATTCCATTCCGGCCGGCATCACCGATTTCAACGTTACAATGGGGTTCCCCCTCAAACTCACACCGGCATACTCGCTGGCGGATGCCATTTTCACCCTGCTTCTAAACTCTGAAAAATATGCATCCGGAATGAATGACCAGCCGGTGAAGCGCTTCTATCGCCAGGACATACTCCGTTTACTGAAACACCCTTACCTCATTCAACTGAGCGGGGGAATATCAAATACGGGGCAAGGCATAGAAGGAAAACTCACCTGTTCGTTTTATCCCGGGAACCACCTGATTCAGTTTCTGGAAAAGAACTGTACCCCTCTGTGCGAAGTATTCGGGCCTTATATTTCCAATCATGTCAACAAGGCGCAGGATACGCTCGCTTTGGTGCAACGGGCCATCAGCCTGGTTAAGAATTCGTTGGCCGAAAAAAATCCGCGGAACCCGGAATCTGACAGGGAGTTCGCCTCCATCGACATGGAATATCTTTTTAGCATCGCCGGCATTATTCAGAACCTGTACGATTTGATTGCCCTTTTGCCAGGCGATCCGGGAACTGAAACGCTTCATGTCTTATTTACAAGTATCGCCGGGGCCATGCGCCTTCCTTTTTATGGTGAACCGCTCAAAGGAATCCAGATAATGGGAGTCCTGGAAACCAGAACGCTCGATTTCGATACGCTGATTATGTTATCGGTAAACGAAGGATTACTCCCCAGAGGCAAACGGCAGGATTCATTCATTCCAATGGATATCAGGCTTGAATACAGGCTGCCGGGATTCCGCGAACATAATGCCGTTTTTGCTTACCATTTTTACAGGCTTTTGCAGAGGGCAAAAACGACATGGCTTCTTTACAATACCGAAGCCGACGAGTTGGGAAACGGTGAAAAAAGCCGGTTCATCACTCAGTTGGCATATGAACTGCCACGATATAATCCCGGCGCGAAAATTCCCGAGCAGGTAATCGGAATCCAATCCCTAAAGCCTGCTGACAGCAAAATCACGATATCAAAAAATGCAGGCACGATGCAACGGCTTCGTGAAATAGCCGTAACGGGCTTCTCCCCTTCCGTTTTGAGCGCCTATGTTACGTGCAGCCTCCAGTTTTATTATTCGGCCATATTGGGACTGAAAGAGCCTGACTCCGTTGATGAAACCATTGATGCCAGTATCATCGGGAATGCCATTCACCATGTTTTGCAGAAAGTCTATACCCCTTACATCAACCGTCCGGTTGATTCCGGCATAGTAAGATCGCTCATCGGACAAGCTTTCGGGATG
>Ga0209099_1000141_pt1 | contig 83297 bp, 69 predicted proteins | sample AD_JPNHW2_MetaG_FD_184430 | JGI IMG/M metagenome (GOLD analysis project Ga0209099, IMG submission 184430) | Active sludge microbial communities of municipal wastewater-treating anaerobic digesters from Japan - AD_JPNHW2_MetaG (SPAdes) (version 2) | ecosystem: Engineered > Bioreactor > Anaerobic...
AAAGAAATAAATAGATAATTAAATCCGAACAGAATGAAAATTTTAGTTTGTATCAGTAATGTTCCTGACACTACAACGAAAGTTAAGTTCGTTGATGGTAACACCAAACTCGACACAAATGGTATCCAGTGGATTATTAACCCATGGGATGAACTCTCATTAACAAGAGCTCTAGAGCTTAAGGATGATGCTTCAACTGGAGTTAAATCTGTAACTGTTGCTCACGTGGGAGTTGCTACATCAGAACCTACTATTCGCAAAGCATTGGCTATTGGTGCTGATGACGCAATTAGAGTAAATGCAGAACCTGCTGATGCATATTATGTAGCAGCACAGCTTGCTGAAGTTGTAAAGAAAGAACAGTTTGATATGATCATCTGTGGGATCGAATCAAGCGATTTTAACGGTTCGACTGTTGGTGGAATGTTATCCGAATTTTTAGGTTACCCTTCAGTTTCAGCCGTATCTGGTTTAAAAATAGAGAATGGACAAGTAGTAATTAATCGTGAGATTGATGGTGGAAAAGAGGTTGTTTCTGTTCCTGCTCCATTCGTAGCTATTGTACAAAAAGGTATTGCTAAAGAGCCAAGAATTGCTGCTATGCGCGGAATTATGATGGCAAGAACAAAACCTATCAAATTATATGAGCCAGTTGCCATTGAACCTTTAACAAAGGTGGCTAGTTTCGAGATGCCTAAAGCACGCGCTGCTTGTAAGTTTGTTGATGCTGAGAATCCAAAGCAGCTAATCGAACTTTTACAAAATGAAGCTAAAGTTATTTAATCCATTATCAATCGTAAAAAAACAAACAAGATATGTCAGTTCTAGTATTCACCGAGAATTGGGATGGTAAGTTTAAGAAACTTTCATTCGAATTAGCATCATATGCTTCAAAAGTTGCCGAGATGCTAAACACAAACGTAGTTGCTTTATCAATTGGTAATGTTGATGAAAGTGAACTAAAGAAACTTGGTAACTACGGTGTAAAAAAGATCATCAGTGTAAATGATGATACACTAAAGAGCCTCGATAATCAAGCATATACAAGTGTTATTGCAGAAATTGCTAAGAAAGAAGGAAGTAAGGTCATTGTTCTTGCTAATAATAATACAGGAAAAGGTCTTGCTCCAAGACTTTCAGTACGTTTAAAAGCTGCTATTGGTGCTGGTGTTAGCCAACTTCCACTTAGCGTTAGTCCATTTACAGTTTATAAGAGAGCATTTTCCGGAAACGCTTACGCTCACCTTGAGTTAACTACCGATGTTAAAATTATTACCCTTGCACAAAACTCTTTTGAGCTAATTGAGAATGCTGCTGGTGCTACAATTGAAAATGCAAGTGTAGCAGTTGATGGTGTTAAGACTCAAGTTAGAGAAGTTCAAAAACAAACTGGTAAGATTTTATTAACCGATGCAGAAATAGTTGTTTCTGGTGGTCGCGGAATGAAATCGCCAGATAATTGGGGACCACTTGTAGAGCTAGCAGATCTATTAGGTGCTGCAACTGCATGCTCTCGCCCAGTATCAGATGAGGGTTGGAGATCGCATGAAGAGCATACTGGTCAAACCGGTAAAATTATTGCACCAAACCTATATTTTGCAATTGGTATTTCAGGTGCAACACAGCATATTGCTGGTGTTAGTTCATCTAAGTTTATTGTTGCAATCAATACTGATAAAGATGCTCCAATTTTTGGCGCAGCCCAGTATGGTATTGTAGGTGATGCAAGCAAAGTGCTTCCAAAGCTAGTTGAGGCTGTAAAGGAAGCTAAAGGAAAGTAATTTTATATTACAAACCTGTCAGGCAATTCAAACCTGACAGGTTTTTCATTTAAATAAGATATGACAAAACAGATTGTTTTTGCAATAGCACTTTTAATAACCCTTGGGGTTTTTGCATTTACCATTCTTCGAATAATCAGTTTCTTCAGGTTGACTAAGAAGGGTTTTCCAATTCGCGATTTTGGAAAACGTTTTGGGGTAATGCTTGAGGTTGCTTTTGGTCAAACTAAAATATTCCGCCGTCCAATTATCGGATTTTTACACGCATTAGTTTTTTGGGGATTCTGCGTAATCCTAATTGGAAGTATCGAAATGGTAATTGATGGACTTTTTGGTACAGAAAAGGTTCTCAAATTTTTAGGAGTTTTCTATGATATTATCATGGCTTCAGGAGATATCTTTGCTCTACTAATTGCAATTGCCATTATTGTATTTTTATTCCGTAGAATTTTCCTGCACATCAAACGTTTCGAGGGGATTGAGATGAAGCACATCTCTCACCTTGACGCAAATGTGGCTCTAACTATCATCCTCCTTCTTATGGTTTCTCTTTTGGGGATGAATACAGCATATTATGCACATACAACTTTAACAGGAGGTGCTATTGAAGGAACCTATCCTGTAAGTAAATATTTATCAGCAATTTTTACTGGGGTTTCCGAGCATGGATTACATGTTCAGCATGAAATTTACTGGTGGTCGCATATTTTACTCATATTCTTATTCGCAAATATGTTACCTTATTCTAAGCATTTCCATGTGTTCATGTCTGTTCCAAACACATTCCTTTCAAGACTTGAGCCACTTGGAAAACTTCCAAATATGGATAATGTAACCCGCGAGGTTAAGCTGATGATGGATCCAAATGCTGCTTTTGCAGCACCTGCAGCCGATGCACCAATTGAACGCTTTGGTGTTAAAGATGCAGAGGATGTAGTTTGGAAAAGCTACTTTGATTCTTTGTCTTGTACTGAGTGCGGTCGTTGTACCTCTGTTTGCCCTGCAAACATTACAGGAAAGAAACTTTCTCCTCGTAAAGTGATGATGGATCTCAGAGCAAGAATGAAGGAAAAGGGTCCATTAATGGTGAAGAATGGCAGAGATTTTACCGATAACAAATCGTTGATTCGCGATTATATTTCCGAGGAGGAATTATGGGCTTGTACAACCTGCAATGCTTGTGCTAAAGAGTGTCCTATTAACATTAATCACCCAACCCTAATTGTTGACATGCGCCGCTATCTTGTGATGGAGGAAGGTTCCGCTCCTGGTGAGCTAAAAGCAGTGTTCAGCAATATTGAGAATAATGGTGCTCCATGGCAATACTCGCCCGAGGATCGTTTACTTTGGGCTGCAGATTTAGAGATGAATGTAAGATAGATAGAAGTCAAAGAAGTTAAAGAATTACGAATAAATGGAAACACGAAAAATAGAAGTACCGGTAATGGCTGATCTCTTTGCAAAAGGGGAGAAACCAGAGTACCTTTTCTGGGTAGGTTGTGCTGGTGCATACGACGATAGATATAAAAAAGTAGCTCGTGCATTTGCTAAGATTCTTACTCATTTAAATGTTAGCTACGCAGTTCTTGGCAAAGAGGAGTCATGTACTGGCGATCCTGCTCGTAGAGCCGGAAACGAGATGCTTTACCAAATGCAAGCTCTTCAGAATATTGAAATATTCAAGATGTATGAGGTAAAGAAGATTATCACCATTTGCCCTCATTGCTTCAATATCTTCAAAAATGAGTATCCCGATTTAGGTGGAAACTATGAAGTGATTAACTACGTTCAACTTCTTGATAAATTCATGGAGGAGGGTAAACTTAAGTTAGATACTTCATCACTTAAAAATGACAGAATAACCTATCATGACCCATGCTACCTAGGAAGAGCTAACGATATTTATGATGAGCCACGTACAATCTTAAAAGCCATTACAACAAACTACGTTGAGATGGAACGCAATAAGAGCTTTGCTCTTTGCTGTGGTGCAGGTGGTGCTCAAATGTTTAAGGAAGCCGAAAAGGGGAACAAGGAAATTTTCCTTGAAAGAACGGAGGATGCCCTTAAAACAAATCCTAAAATCATTGCTACTGCTTGCCCATTCTGTATGACCATGATGACTGATGGTCTGAAGTACAAAAACAAAGAGGAAGAGATTAAAAATTACGATATAGCAGAGCTTATTGCTATCACACTTGGATTATAATAAAAATAAATAACCATCAAACAAATGGAAAATACTGTTAACCTTAAAAGTGGCGAATTCCTTGTAAAAGATGTTGATGCTAATAGCGTTTTCATCCCAGAAGAATTCAATGAAGAGCAAAGAATGATTGCTCAAACTTGTCGCGATTTTCTTGAAGCCGAAGTTTATCCCAATCTTGATAAAACAGAAAAGGGTGATAGAGTTTTAATGAAAAGCATCCTTAAAAAAGCTGGTGAACTTGGAATGTTAGGCGTAGCAATTCCTGAGCAATACAATGGTTTTGGCCAGAATTTTACAACCCAAATGTTAGTAGCTGAAACAACCGGAGCAGGTTATTCATTCTCTGTTGCTTACATGTGCCACTGCGGTATTGGTACTATGCCAATTATGTATTATGGTAACGAGGAGCAACGTCAAAAATATGTATCACGTCTTGCTACAGGTGAACTTATTGGTGCATACTGTTTAACTGAACCAGGAGCTGGTAGCGATGCCAACTCAGGTAAAACAAATGCTAAACTATCAGAAGACGGTAAACATTATATCCTTAACGGACAAAAAATGTGGATTACCAACGGTGGTTTCAGCGATACACAGGTTGTTTTTGCAAAAATCGATAATGATCGTATTTTAAGCGCTTTCATTGTTGAGAGCAACTGGCCTGGTGTTGTAATTGGTCCAGATGAGCACAAGATGGGTATTAAAGGTTCATCTACCACTCAGATATACTATAACGATGTTAAAGTTCCTGTTGAGAACCTAATCGGTGCACGTGGTGAGGGTTTCCGTATTGCGCTTAGCATCCTTCACATGGGTCGTATGAAACTTGGTGCTAACGTAATTGGTGCTGCAAAGCAAACCATTACCGATGCTGTAAAATATTCGAATGAGCGTAAGCAGTTTAATACTCTTATCTCAAACTTTGGTTCAATTAAGCACAAACTTGCTCAAATGGTAATCAAAGCTTATGCTCATGAATCAGCAATTTACCGTGTAAGCCAAGATGTAGATATTCTACTTGATAGATATAAAGCAGAAGGTTGCGATTACGGTAAAGCCGCAATTGATGCTATCAGTCACTATGCTGTTGAGGATGCAATCCTTAAAGTTTATGGTTCTGAGATGTTAGATTATGTTGTTGATGAGGGCGTTCAGGTTCATGGTGGTATGGGTTACTCTGCCGAAATGAATATTGATAAGGGCTACCGCGATTCACGTATCAACCGTATTTTCGAAGGTACCAACGAAATTAACCGTTTACTTGTTGTAGAAAGCGCTACAAAACGTGCAATGAAGGGTGACTATGACCTATTCGGCGCAGCTGAAGCGTTATACAACAACCTTGATGCCATTAATGATAGTGCAAAAGCGGGTGAAAACTACTTCGAGCAAAAGCTTCGCAATATCAAGAACTTCAAGAAAGCTGTTATGCTTGCTGTTTACAGCACAAACAAGGCTCTTGGTAAGAAGTTTATGAGCGAGCAGGAGGTAGTTAACAACCTATCGAATATGATCATGGATCTTTATATTGCTGAATCACTAGCATTAAGAATCCAGAAGCTAGAGGGTTTAAAAGGTGCTAACGCAATTAATAGAGATATCCTTGATGTATTCGTATACGATGCAGCAAGCAACATTAGAAAGAATGCTAAAGATGCAATCTACTCAAGTATTGAAGGTGAAGAGGCTGAAAAGCTAAATAAGGCTATGAAGACTCTTACCCATGTTGCTGGTGTTAACGTTAAAGATGCTCGTCGTCGTATTGCCGATAAGCTAATTGCTGACAATATGTATAAATTCTAATATTCTAATATATTGATATAGAAAAGGCTTCCATTTGGAAGCCTTTTCTATTGGAGAATAAAGGTTACAGGAAAAGTATACGATGTGCGAATAGGTTTTCCATTTTGCGTTCCAGGTTTCCACTTAGGGGAAGATTTAATTACTCGAATTGCTTCATTATTGAGTAAAGGTGAGTCAGACTTTAATACGATAATATTTGTGACTTTACCATCTGGCTCAATAATAAATTTTAAGTAAACACGACCTTGAACTCCCAATCTAGCAGCTTCTTCTGGATATTGTAGTTTGCGAGCCACATATGATCTAAAACCTACTTCACCACCCTCAAATTCAGGAGGGATTATCTTACTTAAGCCATAGTTGTTGTGAAACAAACATTTACCTACAATAAATTTTTCTGAATTGTCTATAAATTCTTTATCTAAAAAATCACAATGGGTTTTATCAGTATAATCTTCTGTCCCTAGCAAAAACATATGTTTCCCTTCTACAAACTTACCATCTTTATAAACCTCGATGTATGATGCAGACTCAGAAACAAATAGTTTCCACTTTCCATCTTGATTTCCTTTTACAATTTTACCTTCTAGTGTGGAAGACCCAGAGATTGGTTGCGAATAATAACCTTCTCCATTATTTACTCTTTTTTTACCTTTCTCGTCCCAAAAATCTATAACTTTAGGAGTCTCATCCGAGAAGTTTATTTTTTGTTTTATAGATTCGTTTTCGTACCAATATTCCCAGATTCCAGTTCTTATGCCATTTTTATAAAAACCAGACTCTTTTGTTTTTCCATTCAAATAAAAAATTTTAAACAAACCATCTTTGACTCCATTTATATAATTTCCTTCTGCTATTATTGTTGAGTCATAGTAGAAATCTATGAATTTACCAGTAAACTTAGCCGTAGTGCTATCTAGTTTTGTGAAACGAAATATTTCAGCACATTCAGCCTTAACAATTTCATACCTATAGTTATAATAAAAAACTAAAGAATCCTTATTAAGAAAAGATACTGTTTCAAGTAAATTCTTAGGAGGATCATAAGAGTCTTTTTTATTAGGTAATTGTGCAAATAAGTTTTGATATAGTAAGAAGAAAGGAAAAAGCAGTACTAATTTTCTCATAAAATATTTACAAGTTAAAATCGATTAATATTAGATAAAAATATAGAAATATTTTAAGAATTCAATGATTCATAAATTATATAGGAGTGCTGAGGGTTAATTTAATATTGGAGATAATCTAATTAATGACAATATGTACAAACTATAGATTATATAGATGAATTATAAGAAAGGCTTCCATTCGGAAGCCTTTTTTTATATCCTTTTATAAAGTTTTATTGCATATACTATTACAAATATGCAAAATAGTATTCCTCCAACAACCGAAACTTCAATGGCACAAGCCCAATGATTCAGTTTCATAAACGATCCAGCAAATATTACAAAGAGAGTAGCCATACCAAGAAGTTGAATATTTCTATCGGGTAAATTTAGTTTATATAAATAGATAGAAATAATTGGTATTGCAATAATTGCATTAAAAAGAATGCCGTATACAATGAATTTACTGGCTCCTTCAAGGTGATATAGCTTAAAAATGGCAATACTTAAAATAAAATTAAGTATCCCAATTACTCCGGTGATGTAAGCTGCAGCTTTCATAGTTTTAGGTTTTAGGTAAGGAATTTAAAACTCAAATTTTGATCAATTTACAACTTAAAGAATCAAAAGTCAATATAAGTATTTGTTAGTCAAAAATATAGAAATAACAGAGGTGGTATTAAATAAAAAAAGAAAAGGCTTCCTATTGGAAGCCTTTCTAAGAGATAAACCTAGTAGTATTTATCAAAGAGTTATTTTGTGTACTGATCGATTACATTAACAATACTTCTCTGGCAAACTTTACAGAATACCTGATGGCGTGTGTACATAATGCAATCAATTTGAGAACGATACATTCCCTTGGCATTATAGTTTGCACCTTCAAAAGCACCAACTGCATCTTTATACTTCTCCACTGAAAAATACTCATTCTCCTTATTCATCTGTTTTACAAACAGATCTTCCATAATGTTAGCAGGTGCTTGAGCCTTAATAAGATTTTCTCGTTCCTTTTGAATTTCAATTGCAAATTTATCGAATTCATCTTTATTCCATGGGGTTGGAATTGGTGTTCCTTGTTCAACAAGGTCTTTCCATTTAAGGTTACTCTTATCGAAAAGGGCAGTTACATTTGGCTCCCAAGGTTCAACAGTTATTTCTGGAACCTCATATGCTACAGCCGAAGAATAGTACTCATCGGCCAAACTAGCCATATGGTGACCCATTTCGTGAACCATTATGTAATCTGAGAATTTATTGTCAACGCATACCGTAGTGTAAAGATTATAGATACCGCCTCCTCCATATGTTTTTTCATTAATTAGAATAACCATAAACTCATAAGGAACTGCCGATGCAACATCTCTTACCGTTTTATTATCATAGGTTAATGCGTAACGTTCAGAGTCAAATGCGCTGTAGCTTACCGATAGTTTTGAATGTTTAAATACTCCATAATGAGGTTTATTTACTCCTGATTGTTCTGAAGGTGTTTCAACGGCTCTAATATTAATGTCTTTATTGTGTGATTTAAATGGCTCTGCACTCATTAAAACATTTGCAAGTCGCTTAGCATCATTACGAAACTTGTCCATTTCTTTTGCTGAATAGCCATCGCCAAGGATTACAATATCAAGTTTTTCCTGAGCAGGTCCGTTTTCTAAAATAACGTCAACTTTCTCAGAGTGGATAATATCTGAAGGATTTACCTGACGATAAGAGGGGTCAATATCAGTAAACCAAATTTGTTTGAACTGGTTTTGAGTATCACGTTTTTTGATTATCACAGTAACTGGCTTTAAAGGCCAAGGGAATCGAATTGACTCATGGAATGTACCCCATTGTTTATCGGCTTCAGGAGTAGTTTGCCATTCACCAAATACGTTTGCAAACCCTCTTGAGTATAGCAAGGTGTGGGTTTCTTTATCAATCACTTCAAAAAAGTATGGGCCAAGTTCTAGTTTGTCGATAAGAATCTTTTTACTTCCACCCCAAGTCCCATCGGATAGTACTTTATCTACTGAAAACATTTCCTGCTTTGAATTTCCAGTATGGAAAAAGTCCAAACGCATTATTTTTTCAGTAAAGTAGGAGTTGAAATCAATATCACCTTTGTTAACGACAGCAATCGTTGTGTCTGTTTTAACATCCTGCTTATTAGCTTGCTCTTTGTTTTGATTACAAGAGATTAAGGCCAATCCAATGATTAATAAATATAAGTAAGGTTTCATATTAGTTTGGGTTTATGAGGTTATTCTTTGGTATTTATATTTTAACACCCCTATTGATATACTTTGTGTAATCTACAAGGCGTGGGGTGTATTCAGAATCAAGCAAAGGAGAGCTAATTACAAAATCGGCTGTTGAACGATTTGTTGCAGTTGGAATATTATAAACTGACGCTAAACGTAAAAGAGCTTTTACGTCAACATCGTGTGGTTGAGCTTGCATTGGATCCCAAAAGAAAATTAGAATATCAATTTCCCCCTCTGCAATTTTAGCTCCCAGTTGCTGGTCGCCACCAAGAGGACCCGATTTCAACTTCATTATCTGAAGATGATCATATACCTTATCACCAATCTTATGCTGCAGTGCCTCTTCAACTAGTCGTCCTGTTGTTCCTGTACAAATTAGCTTATGCTTCATAAGCTTTTCCCAGTTCCATTCAACCCACTCAATCATATCGCCCTTTCGGTTATCATGTGCTACTAAGGCAATGTTTTTAATTTTCGATCTTTTCATTATTATTTTTAACTAAATCACAATTCACAAAAATAGAAATAACCATGGTTAACTTGGTTAATAAAATGATAATTTATTGTTATGAAAAAGTTGAAGAGGTTTCTTTATAAAGTGTAAATCATTAACAAAACTTGTTAAACTATTAATATGTCTGAATATCTATACATTAACCGCTATTTTGTAAATTTGAGGTTAGATTAAAAAAAACTTAACCACTATTAGTATGAAAACCTCAAGAACTCTAGTATTTATTGTTCTTATACTCCTTCTATTTTCAGTTGGACTGAACTATCATTTATTAAGGTCAAAAAGAGGAATTCAAGATCAATTGGCTGGATCAGAGAAACTCTTTAATCTCAACTTTAGTCCCGAGCAAAGGGATTCAATGGTTGATGGCGTTAATGCTTATTTAGGGTATTATAAGGATATTCATAAGTTTAAACTTGATAACTCAATTTCACCCTCCTTTATTTTTTCACCAGTTCCTGTTAATTACCCGCTTGAAAAGGTTCAAAATAAAATTGAATGGAATCTTCCTAATAATGTTAAAATGCCTGATAATAATGAGCAACTATGCTTTTGCTCTGTTGCAGAACTTTCAGTGTTAATAAAAGAGAAAAAGGTATCATCTGTTGAGTTAACGAAGATGTACATCAATAGACTTAAAAAATATGATCCTGAGTTACATTGCGTTATTACTCTTTTGGAGGATAGGGCTTTAGCACAAGCAAAAAAGGCTGATGAGGAGATTGCAAAGGGTATTTATAGAGGGCCTTTGCATGGAATACCCTATGGTGTAAAAGATTTACTTGCTTTAAAGGGTTATCCTTTTACATGGGGATCAAAAATCTACAAAAATCAAATACCCGACTACACATCAGCTGTTATTCAAAAATTGGATGAGGCAGGAGCAGTTCTGATAGCAAAGTTATCATTAGGGGAATTTGCAATGGATGATGCTTGGTTTGGAGGAATTACCCGGAATCCTTGGAATACAGCAAAAGGATCAAGCTGCTCATCCGCAGGTTCGGCTTCGGCAACTTCAGCGGGACTGGTTGCGTTTGCAATTGGGTCTGAAACTTGGGGATCAATTGTTTCTCCGTCAACTCTATGCGGAGTAACTGGCCTAAGACCAACCTTTGGTAGGGTTAGCAGGACTGGTGCAATGGCGCTATCATGGACAATGGACAAAATTGGTCCAATTTGCCGCACAGCTGAGGATTGCGCTTTAGTTTTTGATGTGATTAGATGAAAGGACAACCAAGATCCAACGCTGGTTAATTTACCCTTCAACTATAATCCAAAGAAATCACTTTCAGAATTGAGGATTGGTTACGTTGAGGATTACTTTAAGGAAAAATACGATTATAAAGTGAACGATAGCATTTCGCTTCAAACCTTGAAAGATTTAGGCGCAACCTTAATACCGGTAAAACTTCCTGAACAATTCCCTTCAATGGCTATGAGCATTATGCTTGAGGCTGAGGCCGCAGCCGCATTCAGCGATGTTACCCTTACCAAGTTGGACACCATGATGGTAAGGCAGGAGAAAATTGCTTGGCCGAATATCTTCCGTCAGGCTAGGTTTATTCCTGCAGTTGAGTACATTCAAGCAAGTAGAATTCGCACCCAGCTAATTGCTGCGTTTATGGATATTTTCAAAAAGGTTGATGTCATCGTATGCCCTACTTGGGGAGGCAATCAACTTCTAATGACTAATCTAACAGGTCATCCTGCATTGCTTATTTCAAATGGGTTTGGGAAGGATGGAATGCCTACAAGCATAACTTTTATTGCCGATTGGTATAAGGAAGCAGATCTTCTTCTGGTTGGTTCGACATACCAAAAGAAAGCACAATTTTATAAAAAACATCCTGAAAAGTTTATTCCATAAATTATACTTATTGTTCTATTAAAGCAATAATCCAGTTAATGTATATTTAGTTTTAACTTTCTTTTAAACTACATTGATAAAAAACTATCAAAGGTTTGATAGTTTTGCAAAAAAAATGCTTTGAACCGATACCTCGATAGTAGTTTCTACTACCATAAGCTTGGATTCGCTTTTCGTTCACTAAAGAGCAAAAACTTTAGGCTCTTTTTCATTGGGCAAATAGTATCGCTAATGGGTTCGTTTATTCAATCCATTGCACTGGGTTGGCTGGTATACCGATTAACAAATTCAGCTGTATATTTAGGTGTCATAGTTTTTGCAGGGCAAATTCCAGCTTTAGTGCTAACTCCAATTGCTGGTGTTTATGCCGATAGGCTTAACCGCAGAAAAGTGCTAATTGCATCTCAAACCATTTCGATGCTGATGGCTTTTGCAATGACGATCCTCTTTTTTTCCGGGTATATTAAGATTTGGCATATAGTGATTATATCGATCATTAATGGTGTTGCAATGGCGTTTGACACACCATTTCGTCATGCATTTTTGTTTGAGATGGTAGGAGGGAAGGATTTGCTCCAGAATGCAATAGCGCTAAACTCAACCCTAATTAATTCTGCCCGATTTATTGGCCCAATGATTGGTGGCTTTTTAATTGCCCTACTGGGCGAAGGGTACTGTTTCCTTGTAAATGGGTTAAGCTTCTTAGCAGTGATCATCGCATTGATGTCGATGAAGGTAAAACCAACCAATAAAGGGAAAAAGCACGGTTCTATTTATCGAGAGTTAATAGAAGGATTTCATTATTCATACAACTTTAAGCCAATTAAGTACCTATTATTACTTGTGATTACAACTGGATTTTTTGGATTGTCTTACCAAACATTTCTTCCTGTATTTGCAAAAGATATTTTACATGGAAACGCACAAATGCTGGGTTTCTTAACTGGAACCATGGGGGCAGGAGCGCTTACGGGTGCATTTTATCTCGCTTCGCGAAAAGGTATTTGTGGGATTCCAAGGTTAATTCTAATTGCTGCAATAACATTTAGCATCGGGTTAATGGGATTTTCTCTTTCAACCTATCCAGTTATCTCATTAGTAATGATGTTTTTTGTGGGCTTTGGAATGATTGTTCAATTTGCCTCGACCAATACGCTTGTACAAACTATCGTTGATGAGGATAAACGGGGTAGGGTGGTTGCTCTTTACGGAATGTCGTTTATGGGGATTACACCGGTTGGTAGCTTACTTCTTGGAACCATTACCCCTTGGGGTGGTGTTCAGTATACCATTTTTGTATCGGCGTTTATTTGCTTGCTAGCCGCATTAAACTACTCCAGAAGGTTACCTATTGTTAAAGAAGAAGTTTGTAAGTGAAGTATTATTATTGTCACCCTGAGCAAAGCGAAGGATCTTTTGATAGTTACGAGTGACAAGTTACAGGTTACGTCGAGTTACTTTATTGCCTACCTATCGCTATGCTTTGGTGTGCAGGTGTTCAGCATTACAATTTATCATCTATTTTCTGATTGTCTTTTGTAACTAGTAACTTGTAACATGTCACTTTTTTTTAGATTCTTCGCTTCCTGCCCATCGCTTCGCGTTGGCAAGCGGGCACTCAGAATGACAATTTATTAACTTATCTGTTGTTTATCATTTTTAACTCGTAACCTGTAACTTGTCACTTTAAAGTTCCTTCTCTCAAAATGACAGTTTGGAACTGAATTATTTAAGCACAAAGGATATTGGGTATGTGAAATTAACTCGAACATCTTGACCTCTCTGTTTTCCAGGGATCCATTTAGGTGATTTCATTAAAACCCTTATTGCTTCCTTATCGAGTAATGGATCAACTCCCCTTAAAACTTTTGCATTAGTAATGCTTCCATCCTTCTCTACAATAAACTGAACAAAAACTCTTCCTTGTATCCCTTTTGCAACAGCATCTTCGGGGTAATTTATATTTTGAGCAACCCATGTACGAAAATCGTCATCGTTGTTTCCGAATTTAGGCATTTGCTCAACTACCATAAACGCTTGCTCCTCTTCTTTTGTAGTATCCTTTTTAATCTGATTTGATGTTTCAGTTACTACATTTTCTTTCATTTCATGAAGAGTTACAACAAATAAAGTATTTGCATATTTATCAGATTTATTCTCAAAATTGAAATGGTAAGCTCCTGTTTCTTTAGGCGCTATTGTGCGTTTTGTTGATAATGATAAGGTTAATTCCAGTAAAGTAGTTTTTTTGTCAGTGTTTCCTATCTCAATGCTTGTCTTTACTTTTTCATTTACATTACCAGAAAAATAGTAAATGTTATATATACATTCTTTTTTAAGAATTACAGAATAGCCTTGTGAACTATTAGGTGCTAAGCTAACTGTGAAATCTTTAAGCCAAGCATCTTTAATTTCATGCTGAGCTTTTGACATTAAATCTTTGAATGAAACTGTATCATTTTGAATTGATGGAGTTAAACTAGTTGTTTCCAATTTCTTTTCTATTGGTTTACTAGGAGTAAAAGCAGATACTCCAACTATAAGTAATAAAACAATTGGGATTATTACAAGAAAGTTAATCCATCGTCCGGTTTGGTTCATTGGTTTTCCTATCATGGCTATTCGTTTTTTAGTGATTAATGCACTTAGTTGGTTTCCTGCGGTAGGCAGGCATGAAGAAGTAACAACCGAAAGCAGAAGATTTTGATAGGAGTAGGGGTCGGCACCATTTCGGATTACACCGTTATCGGCAATAAACTCATGTATCTCAATCAGTTTACGCCTTGTAATGTAAGCGAATGGATTAAACCACTGGAATACGATTAGAAGTTCAATTATTATCAGGTCAATCGAATGAAAATGGCGTATATGCTCACGCTCATGCTCAATAATCAACCTTTTTTCTTCATCGGTAAACTTTAAAGGGTTAATAAAAATGTATTTAAGGAATGAAAACGCGTTATCGGTTTTATCAGTGAATATAAGGTTTAAACCATCTTCACTCTCAAGCCTATTGCCCGTATTTTGGATTAATATTATTGATCCAAAACGGAAAAGGAATCGAATGAACATTAGAATTGAAATCGATAGAAGAGCAATTCCTAAAACTTTCACAAAGTCAATATCCTCAATGCTAAAGTTACTTGCGGTTGTGGTTTCACCAATTCCTTGAGCCATTGATTGTTCAACAACCTTAATGTTAGTCGGTATTGCGTTCCCGCCATCTTTCGTTAATAGCGTGTTTATTCCCAAATCAAATGGTAACGAAGGGATTAGAAACGACAAAAGAATAGAAGCAATAAGGTAGAACCTGCTTAGGTTGAACATCGTGTTATTCTTTAAAAAGATTTGATATCCTAATATGAATAACATCAAGCAAATGCTCGATAACGTAATATATAATAGCAGGCTACTCATTTTTTTTGGTTTTACGTTGCTCTATTTGTTCTTCGAGAAGCTTTTTCAATTCCTCTAGCTCCGATAAGCTTACCTCGTCCTCAGATGAAAAGAATGAGGCAAATTTCTTCCATGAGCTATTGTAGTGCTTTGTTAGCACATGCTTGAAGCAAAGCCGCGCATACTCCTTTTTAGAGACCAGCGGGTAATACTCATGGTTTTTACCGTAAGCATTAAACCCTACCATCCCTTTTTTCTCTAATATTCGAACAATAGTAGAGACAGTTGTATATGCAGGCTTTGGTTCAGGGAATAGTTCCAGAATATCCTTTATGAAAGCTTTATTAAGCTTCCATAGGTACTCCATTACTTCTTCTTCTGCTTTTGTTAGTTCCTTCATAAACCAAATATAAACTAAAGGATTTAGTTATACAACTAAAAATATTAGTTATTTGAAAAATAATTTATAAAAATATGATAATCAATATGTTTTGTTTGATAAAATGTATTTGTAAATTTGCTTTTGATGAAAGTAAAGAATAACACTATAACTAATTACCTATGAAACGGATTTTCTTAATTCTTCTTTTTTGTACCCCTGGATTCCTTTTTGCTCAGGATGATAAATCACTAAAAGATCAAATTCAGCAATTACAAGAGGATAATGTTAATCTTAACCATCGGTTAGATGAGCTACAAAAACTTGTTGACGACGGTCTCTGGTTTGATAGGCTCAAAGATGTTGCTTATATAGATAAGGTATTTATGTATGGCCCTCCAGTAGCAAATGTTAAGAATCCAACACTCATGGGAGCAAAGAACCCGGTTAAGTTTTGGTCGTATATATTTATTCCAAAGAATATTGATTTAACAAAGAAGTACCCATTACTTGTTCTTCCTCATGGTGGTGTGCATGCCGATTTTACCACCTATCATACTCATATTATCCGCGAGATGGTGGCGCAAGGGTACATTGTTGTTGCCCCAGAGTATCGCGGTAGCACAGGCTATGGTCGTGGTTTTTACGAAAAGATCGATTATGGTGGATTGGAGAACGATGATTGCGATGCAAGTCGCCAGTATATGATCGATAACTACGATTTTGTTGACAAGGATAGGGTAGGAATAATTGGCTGGAGCCATGGGGGGATGATTACCCTTTTCAACATTTTTGATCATCCAGATAATTACAAATGTGCGTTTGCAGGAGTTCCTGTTTCTGATCTCATTGCGCGAATGGGTTACTCTACTGAAGATTATCGCGAAGAGTTTTCAGCAGATTACCATTTAGGCAAAACTGTTCACGAGGACGTAAATCTATATCGTCAACGCTCACCGGCTTGGAATGCAGCTAAGCTGCAAACCCCTCTTTTGATCCATACAAATACTAATGACGACGATGTTTACTCTTTGGAAGTGGAACATTTGATTCAAGCACTGAAAGCGGAAGGGAAGAAGTTTGAGTTTGAGATTTTCAAAGATATGCCCGGAGGTCATTCTTTTGATAGGATTGATACTAAGGCAGCAAAAGAAATTCGTGTGAAGATTTACAAGTTTCTTGCACAGTACTTAAACCCTCCAAAACCAATTAAGAGTTTGGATGATATTAATAAAGCAGCGTATTTACCGATTAGATAAACCCAATCTTTTGTCATCCTGAGCGCCCGCCTGCCAAAGCGAAGCGACGGGCAGGAAGCGAAGGATCTACTGATAGTTACGAGTTACGTAAAGATACTTTACTGTCTGCTTTTAGCTATGCTTTGGCGCGTGGGTGTTAAGCATTACAATTTATCATCAATTTTCTTCAAGGCTTTAGTAACTTGTCACTTGTCACTTGTCACTTGTCACTTTATTACTAAACCACACCTGTCTGTAGTTAGATGTTATATGTAAAACTACCTAGCCCCAGAACTAACATGATTGTTCCATTCGCTACGGCTGCCATTAAAGGTATTGCAGTCAACAAATCCCTTAATCCCATCGAGTTTACCCCGGTGAGTGTACTGCCAATACCTCCATTCACGGTCAACAGTTGGTTCTTCATCGAGTGAGCAAACCCAGATTGGGTTTGAATTAAAATTCCCTTTGACGTACTTATTAAACTCGTGTTCGTTGGTGTAGATGATTACCTTGCGGGCTGATCGGGCTTCTACATATTTTATAAAATCACGAATCTCCTGAATTACTAGTTTAGGGTTGTTTCGGTTGGTAAAGTTGCCCGATTCTTCAACATCGAGGATAGGAGCAAAGTTGAGGTTATAAATATTGACTCTGTTTAGATAGTTACGGGCCTGATCGACACCATCGCGATTGAACTTAAAAAAGTGGTAAGCTCCAACTTTGGCTTTAATCTTTTTTGCACCAGCAAGATTTTCCTTATAGCATTGGTCGAGGCGAGTTTTTCCTTCGGTAGCTTTAATAAAAACAAAATCAATCTTCTCATCGGCCAGTTTGTCCCAGTTTATATGCCCATTATGCTTTGAGATATCAATCCCAAATATTGGATACTTCAGCCTATTTATTCTGAAGGTATCCGCCTCAAAAAATATTTTATAGATTGCTAGTCCAACAAAAAAGGTGAACACGATAACAACCACGTAAAAACTCTTTTTGGGTCGTCGTTTCATGTTCGGAATATGTTCATTTTGGTAATAATTCTCATTGCAGATATTTGTTCTGCTTCAGCAGTTTTTGAGCAATGCGAATTTAGGAAAAGTTTTATGATATTTTTAATTAAGGGTGAATAGGATGAAATCTAATCTACATCAATCCCTTTCTGCTTAAGTATTCTATAGTTTGAACGAATTCGAATCAACCAGAAAATGCGCTCCTCTTGGTAGTATTCCTTGGTATTTGGAATTTTTCGTTTTAGAGAGTTGTAGAAATAAAGGAAAACCGATAACGAGCGATTTCCATTATTCTCTTTGGTAAAGTAGTACAGTGGGAATAAACTTTTTTCAATTTTCCCATCAACATTTGAGTTGGAGTAAAGTAGGTATAGTAATCGAAACTCTCGGTCACCGTTTGTGTATCGATCCCAAGTAGCAACCTCCCATAAGAGGTGGTTTGTCCTTTTTACTTCGAACTGATTGCGATGAACGTAAAGTTCCCACAATATTCTATCCGTTGATTGCTCATTACTTTTACTATGGTAGTAAAAGGGTTGTATCGTGAAGTAGCTGAAGGTTGGGCTCTTTTTGCTCCAAATAATTGGAGCAAATCTGAAGTAACGATAGTCAGGGCCTTTAGTTCGTTCAATAAATGGCCAAATTATACTTGTACTGGAAGTATTTAAGGTTCTACTTTTCCTGAAAAGGAAAAAGAGCAAATCAAACTGTTTATTACTAGATGTATCATTATAGCTTGTGAAAAGTGGGAAGAGAATCATTCGATGCCTTACTTCACTGTCAAATCTCCAAAATAAAGGAGTAATCATCTTGAACTTATTGCCACTTATATTTTGTCCACCTGAATAAAATGGGACAAAGGTGAAAGATTGTGATTTATTGCTTTTAAAACTCCATACCAAAGGGAATACAACCTTTGTGTTTTGCTGCTTGTTACTTAACGACCAGTAAAAAGGGAATACTACATCAGTTTTACTTGGGTTCTTCTTTACTTCAGTCTTTAAACTCCACCAAATAGGGAAAAGAACCCGACTAGTATTGGTTTGATTCTTTATATAATAGAATAATGGAGTTATAGCCACATGCTTCTTTGAGTCATTATCATTGTGCCCAAAGGAGAATAGCGGTGCTACTGTTAACGATGTGTAGTTAGGATTGTTGAAACTCCAAACCACAGGAAAAACAACATGATTACTACGGTAATCGTCTATGTTAGCCCAATAAATTGGAAACAGAACGCTCCATTTAGTTGCGTTATCACCTTCTCCATAATTCGAATGCCAAAACAGTGGTAAAAATGTTGTTGAGTAGCCATCGGGATTACGTAAATACCAAAATAGTGGGGTAATTGCCAGATGTTTAACTTCATTATCGGAGGTATTTCCGTACGAAAAAAGAGGAACAAACGTAAACGAGTTATATCTTGGATTTCTTAAACTCCAAATTAAAGGGAAAAGCACCCTGTTACTTCTTAAACTATCCCATTTTGAGAAGTATAATGGAACAACTAGGTTGAAATGTTTTGTATTGTTTACATCATAAACATTCCGATTCCACCAAATAGGAAATAGAGTATTAAACGATTTATTGTTATCAGTAAAACGCCAGAAAATAGGGGTAACTGCCAAATAACCTTTTTGCTTGTGTATATTTTTTCCAGAAGAGACAACCGGGAAAAATGTAAATGATTTTCGAGTTGGAGTAGAAAACTTCCAAACCAATGGGAAAAAACCAGTATAATTTCGCTCTTTATCATTGTATTTCCAGTAAAGTGTAACAACCTTCGACGAACTTTTAATCTCACCTTGCAAGGTTCTATCATTTTGCCACCACAATGGGAAAAGAAATTGACCATTACCCCATTCGGTCTTAAATTTCCAATAGAGTGCAAGAATGGACATCATCGATGTTTTATTATCGTCAGATTTTCCAATTGTAAAGAATGGTGCAAAGGTTAATGAATGGTAGTCTGGATTTTTGAAGCTCCAAATCAATGGGAATAGAATTTTTCCTTGGTATGAATCTTCTTTCCATGACCAATAGAGAGGGGTTACTACATTGTTTATTTGCGCATTTTCTCCTTCACCCCTTTTTCGGTACCACCAAAGAGGAATCAATGTATTACTGTACCCTGTTGCAGTGCTGAAGTGCCAGAATAGTGGTGTAACCATCAAATGACCAAAAGAATTATCAGATGATTGCCCTAAAGAAAGTAAGGGAATAAATGAGAAAGAGTTATAGTACTTTGATCTTTTACTCCAAACGAATGGAAGGAGTATTTGAGATCTTTCATCATTGTTTTGCTGTGCCCAATACAAAGGGAAAACAACCAAAGATGAATTGTACTCGTATCTTGTTTTCCAAGTAGAACTCCAAACAATTGGGAATAGAATTCTTCTCTCTATCTCATCATTTTTTATATGCCATAAAAATGGGGTAACCATTTGATGGCTTCTAAAGCCATCGGGGCTTTTTCCAAAAGATAGGAAAGGAGCAATGGTGAGTGATTTGTACCTTGAATTGTTTAAACTCCAGACAACTGGAAAAAGAATTTTATTGTTTTTATACTTGTCTTTATGAGAAAAGTAAATGGGAATTATAAAATTGCTTTTAATCGAATCCTTACCAACAACCATTTCTCGATTCCACCATATGGGAAATAGTAGATTGCTATTCCTTTTGGGCGAATCGAAATGCCAATATAGCGGAGTTATTGCGTGGTATCGGCTAGTTTTCTGTGTATTGCTGCCATAGGAGAATAGCGGAATTAAGGTTTTACTTTCCTTTACAGGGGTTTTAAATTGCCAATATGCGGGAAAAACAACAAAATATGATTTTTTAGTAATCTGATTATTCTTAAACCACAGAAAGAACAACAGGTTATTCTGCATTATCAACCCATCTGGCGATTTTTTGAACTCAAGTAAATTGATCCGGGGTGCAAACTCTAGGAAAGTAAAGGTTTTGGTCTTCTCTTTTGTACTTGAGGTGAGATGATAAATAGAAGGATAATAGGTAGAAAAAACTCTTAGGTTTTCTTCACTTTTACTGCTGTCTTTCCAGTAAAAAGGAAGAATATGACTTCTTCTCTCACCAATTTTTGTGTTTTGATAGTTACGATAAATTGGAAAGAGGAGCTGTTTATCCTTTTCAAAGTCAGAAATTGTGCGTTTATATATTGGCCAAAGGTTAATATTCTTATCGCGGGTAAGCCCAAAATCAAACGACATATCCTTTTTTGTCGTATCGGTTTGGGAATAGATTAATAAAGGGAATAGCAGTAGGAGTATTAGAAAACCAATATCTTTATTAAATATATAGTTGTTCTTTCCCCTTTTAAGCATGAATTAAACGTAATAGATTAGTGAACCTAAAGGTAAATCATGTTTTTAGGTTTTTCAATGTTTTATTTAGTAATCCCTATTTATTTTAAGAGAGTTTAAGAGAATTAGTTTTCGAAGATTTTCTCGCCACTTATGGTTTTATAGTTGCTCTAGCACTCATAAATGAGGAAATGTTGCTAAGCAATGAGAATCTTTATTATGAGATGCTTTGGCACAAAATAAAATCACACTTAACCATAGTTGAAGTATAAAATTTCAGGCTATGATTAAGTGTGATATAAACTATCTTTTTTAAAGCAGAACTATAAAACCAACACTAAAATTTACACCTTTAGTTATTTGATTGATATCCATACCATAAAAACTATCGTCATCTTCAGGATCAAGTTTCGTATGAGTGTAGTTTAGTCCTAAATCGATTGAAATAGTTTTATTAATAAATATTCCGACTCCTGTACCAAGTTCATATGTTGTAGTTTTTGCAGACATCTTTTCCGACTCATCATATTCTGGGTCATAGTACCTCACTTTTGATTTGCCAAAACCTAATGAACCTCTTAAATAAGGTTTTGCCATTCCTTTACCTAAATACAGTTTAATGAATGGAGAAAACCCAATAGTTTCCATAGTAGTTTCACTTTTATCTTCATCTTTTTCTTTTGAATACCCAACAGGGAAATAAGCCCCAATTGCTAAGTTATCAATAACAAAATAACCTACATGAGGTGAAAAAGATAAAGTGGTTGTTTTGCCAAGTTCTTCACTTTCACCATCATATTCCATCTCGTAGGTCATTGATGAAAAATTCAAATTTGATTCGCCGCCTATTAGAAATCTTCCTTTTTCTGTAGTTTGACTTTTTGTTGATAATGCTAACAATGAGCATATAAGCACTAAAAGAATTGCTTTATTAACTTTCATGGGTTAGTTTAATAATAAACCTACTCTTAAGATTTTCGGTTTCCTCTCCTTACTCTTTAGGATTTTCAGGATTCTCCTTAATCGAAATTAGTTTTTTTATTTAAACTAATATATGTAGTGTAGTATGATACTAAACACAAACAACGAATGATTCAATGCTTGCATTATTTATCAATATTTTTATCTTTGGAGATAGGACTTAAGGACTTAGTTTCTAGTATTATATTAAAATATCTTTGATCAAAATGAGTAAATCAAGGAATAGAAGAGTAATTTGCTCTTTTAAATAAATAATGGCAGTTAAGATTCAAAACCTTTTTTTTATCAATTTTTACTAATAATACTATCTTATTTTAATCTTCTTATTTACATTTGTTCTAGGGGTTTAACAGTATAAATAATTATTATGCTAAAGAAACTCTTAATATTCTTATTTATTCTACTTGTTTGGGTGTTTAATACGAGTGCCCAAAGTGCAAAAATTGATTCCCTTAAAAGTTTACTCGATAATACAACCATTGACTCTATTAAGATAGACCTTCTTATCGAAATTGGGAATAGCCTCTCTACAAGTTCACCATCCGATGCAATTGATTATATAAGTAAAGCAGAGAAACTGGCGTTAAGAACTAACGATTCAACAAGGTTAGCAATTTCGTATAACAAGTTAGGTGTTGTTTATTATTACATCACCGATTATACGAAGGCTATGGAGTGTTACATTAAATCATACTATATCAACCAAGCCATTGGAAACGAAAGAAATCTTGCAAATAATTACAATAATATTGGGTTAGTATATTACAAGATAAGACAATATAAAGAAGCACTCTTCTTTACTAATCAAGCATTATCTATTAACAAAAAGTCGAAGAATAGCATATCTATAGCACAGAATTACAATAATATAGGTATAATTTATCGAGCTTTAGGGAAAAAGGATTCTGCCCTAATTGCATATAATCTGTCGCTAAAAATGAATGAAGAGTTATATCAAGAACAATCCTTGGCGTATAACTACAATAATATCGGTAATATTTATCTTGACAATAAGGATTATGGTTTAGCAATCAGCTATTTTCAAAAGGCTTTAAAATCTAACGAAAGTACAAATAACCTTTACGAGCAAGCCCTAGTACTTAATAATATTGCAAATGCAAGTATCTTTCTGAATCAGTACGAATATTCTGAAAAATGTATAATTAAAGCCTACAAAATTATCAAACAGATTAATTCAAGAGAACTAGAAATTGAGAATCTTAGGTATCGTATTGACCTGTATTCAAAGATAAAAAACTACAAAAAGGCCATTGATATATTCAATGTATACGACTCGTTAAAGGATAGCTTGTGGGCTGCTAATCAGTATGAGCAGGTATCAAAGTATAGAATGCTTTATGAAACAGAAAAAAAGGACAGAGAGATTTCTCTGAAGAAGGCAAACCTTGCTTTGCAAAAGGCAAATATTGAAAAGCAAAGAATTATTTGGATTGGAATTATTGTACTCGTGCTAATTAGTTTACTAGCAATAGTACTAATTTACCGTTTAATAGTTATAACAAGGGGTAAAACTAAGGTAGTTGATTGAATTCTTTTTCAGCTTATTTTGAAATTCTAAACCCAATATTTATTGAATAGCTATTTGTGTTTATATTTTTAAACAATCCCATACCTCTTTGGTATCTCATATCAACAAAGAATTCCTTCTTATTAGGGAGTTTACCTTTAAAGCCAACCCCAATATTTACCCCGTAGTCGTATCTTGAAAATGGATACTTGTTGTATTCTACAGTACGAAAAACATCATTGTTATTCAATACAACAAGATTACGTTTGTAATTGTTAGAGAAGTAATAGTTTACAAACCCTCCAAGTTGAATTGATGGACGAATTTTATAGTTAGTGAATTCGTATTCGAGGATAAATGAATTATTGATAGAGTTCTGAATGATTTTTATGTCATTAAGATAAATCATGTATGTTGACTTACCTATAAAAGAGTTTGAGGTTCTCAAGTTTAAACGTCTATATGTTATTTCGTACTGAAAGTTTAGTCGTTCATTCCAGTAAAACAAGTTATTGTTGTAGAATAATCCTATTGAGGGGTAAATGGCAGTTTGGAAATGACTATTACGTAAGTAGAAGTAATCGTCGGTAAAATTGTTGACTACAGATACATTAGTGACATTTAATCCTAGTATAGGCCCGAATATGCCTTTTTTCTTTGGTAGTTTCTTTTCGTATACAATACATTCTTCATTTGTGCATACTTGCTTATGATACTTTTGGGTAATGTTAATAAGTGATTTATGATTAAGGGTTGTGTTTTCAATTTCCTTAGATAATGAAGGGGCTTTACTAAAGAAGTATTTTAACATTCCGATGTACTCATTTGATCTTCGTACAAACTTTTGATCATTAACAACCACTTCCTTTTCATCATTTTTTAGCTCATAGAGTTTTCCATCCCCATTATCAATTAAGTAATGCTCTCCAATGTTATCGCGATAGTAGTAAATATCAGCAATGCCATCTATTAGAACTTCTAAAAATAATAAACTTTCATTGCTGTTGGTTTTCACAAGCTTAGAGACATAATACTTACTATCTTTAAATCTATATGCTTTAATGTCATTAGGGGAGAATTCTTGTACCTCGGAGTTTTCTTCTTTTTTGAATACGCATTTCAATGCGTTTGCTTTATTCCCTTTGTAATTTATGAATCCAAATATTGTATCGTTGCTATTGTTTATTAAATATCCATTTCTGAAATCATTTTGAGAATAAGCTTTAGTAATACCAACCAAAAGCAATATTAACGAGCAAGTAAGAGTTCTCATTTTTGTTCTTTAGGTATAAAAGTATATATTTCTAAATAAATTCTATTCTGGTAGTATTGAAATTGCAGCGCCTCCACCTGGCGCGAGTTTTAGCGTTAGTTCACAAGTACTATTTACATCTTGGTTAATAATTTTATAGGAGGTGGGATTTTTGTCCCAATCGGCATCATCACCATCGAGGTAAAGGGTTGCCTTGTAGTTTTTATTGGGATCTAGAAAATCGAGTTTAAAGGTGATTGTGCGTGCATTCTCATCGGTTACCGTACCAACAAACCATTTGTCGGTTCCACGCTCTTTGCGGGCAATGGTAAGGTAATCGCCAATTTCCCCATTAAGAACCTTTGATAGATCCCAATCAACCCCAACATCGCGTATAAACTGGAATGCCGGATTCCCTTCGTAGTTCTCGGGTAAATCGGCAACCATTTGGATTGGACTGTAAATAACTACGTATAAAGCAAGTTGATGTGCAAGTGTGGTGTTTACCTGATTATTCTTTTTGTATGGTTTTAGCTTGATGTTGAATATTCCAGGTGTGTAATCCATTGGTCCTGCAAGTCCCGAAGTGAAAGGGAGTATGGTTAAATGCTCGGGAGGGTTTCCTCCATCAACAGACCAAGCATTGAACTCTTGTCCCCGGAAATCCTCTCGAGATATAACGTTTGGGTAGGTTCTCCACTCACCAGTGCCTTTGAATGGCTCATGTGCATCTACAGCAATATGGTACTTTGCAGCGGTTTCAATTACCTTTCGGTAGTGGTTTACCATCCATTGCCCTTGGTGATATAAACTATCGGGTATTATTCTGCCCACATAACCAGTTTTTACATTGTGAATTTCGAGTTTTTGCATAAGGGCATACGCAGTATCGAGTTGCTTTTCGTAGGTACGAGGTGCGGCAGATGTTTCGTGGTGCATGATTAGGCTGATGCCCTTTTGTTTTGCGTATCTAACCACTTCGGCAAGATTATAATCGGGGTAGGGGGTTACAAAATCGAAAATTCCTTCACGATCCTCAAAGCCAATCCAATGCTCCCAACCTATGTTCCAACCCTCAACAAGAAGTCCTCCAATGTTGTTTGCCGCTGCAAAGTCGATGTACTTTTTAGCATTCTCGGTAGTTGCACCATGTTTTCCTCCTTTCATAGCCCATGTAGATTTATCGAGATGCATCTCCCACCAAATACCAACATACTTCATCGGCTTAAACCATGATACATCACCCAATTTGTTGGGTTCATTTAGGTTGAGCATCAGTTTAGATTCAATCAAATCTCCTGCTTTCTTGCCAATAATTATGGTTCTCCAAGGGGTTACAAATGGGGTTTGAGTAACTACTTTTATTCCACTCTTTGTGCCTACAAGCAAGCTTTGAAGGGTGAAGTTTGAAGTATCAACCTTTAGAGTCATTCCTGCATAGTTGGTAACAGCCGCCTCATGAATACTTAGATAGATGCCATCTTGGGTTTTCATAGTAAACGGAGTGTTTACTGCATTTTCAGGGATATAGGTTTGAGCAAGGTCCTGCTTACGTTTCTGTTTAGCATCAATCTTGCTAATTTTGGTTGTTTTATACAAGTACTCGTAAATATCCCAATCGCCAGGAGTCCACCAGCAAAGGTGATCACCAGTAAGTTTAAATTGGGTATTCTCGTTTGTTATTGTAACCCCTTTCATATTCTCCTGCTCTGGGAATTCGTATCTAAATCCAATGCCATCATCAAATGCTCTAAAAACGATAAAAAACTCACGGTTAGGCTGTACGCGTTCCTGTAGCTTAACTTTCAGCTCTTTGTAATGGTTGTTAACAAATCGCTGATCACCCCAAGGCATCTCCCAAGTTTCGTTGAATTGATTGGTATCAATACTTACTACCTTAAGGTTTTTCGATAGGGAAGGAGCATTCTTAAAATCAAATCCTAAAGTTGAGGTTTCAATAATTGGCTTATCCTCAAAAAGCATCCGGTACGCAGCCGTTCCACTGTTAGTAAGTAAAAATTCAAGTTTAATATTACCAGAAGGTGAACTTACTTCTGCTAGTTTCAGTTTGTTACCACATGAGCTGCAATAGTATATTGCTGCAAAAAGAACTACTATAAGGAGAATTTTTTTCATGGTTCAGGTGAGTTTGAACTATCTTATTGACAAAATTTTGATAGTGCAAATTACATAAAACTCAGCATAGCTATACTAATACAGCTATTTATCTAATAAAAATTAGCGGTAACGTTTGCAGTGAATCTAATCTTTTAAAAAGGGATAAAACCTACTTCAATAATTGTTTTACAGGAATCTTTTTAATAAACGCATTCTTGTAACCTGCTTCGTAAATGCTTACTAATGATTTTTTAGCCTCAGGAATGCTTGAGAATGTTCCAACCTGATAACGGTATATTCCATCATCACCTTTATTTTCGTTTACTCCAGATATACTTGCAAATGTTGTGATGTCGGCAGGTTTATGTAAAGCCATTAGCTGGATGGTATAGAATGCTTCCTTTCGGTCGATTCGAACAAATGCCTTGACGTAACCCAAATCCTTTACTTTTTTTAGGGTTGCTATTGCTTCGTCCAACGATTCGGTTGAACCTACTGAGTAACGGAAGTAACCATCGGGTGAAGTTGTTATTTCAATATTGTCGATATTTTTGAAGTAGCTTGCACCAACATCGACTTTTAGAGCCATTAGCTGAACTGCATAAGTAGTTATTTGTGCTGCTGAACTTGGATTAGAACTACTCTCAATTTTTATTACTGGAACAACCTTAACCTCCTTTTTTACTTCTTTTGGAAGTTCTTTCTTTTTCTCCTTTGGTTGTTCTTTAGGTTTTTCAATCTTTTTAACTTCTGCAACTACAATGGGTTTTTCCTTTACAGAAGTAGTATCTTTTTTCACTTCAACTTTCGGTGTTTCAACAACTAGCTTAGGCTGCTCAACAGGAATGGGGGTCATTAATGCTTCAAATGTTTCTATTTTGGTATCCCCAGTGATTGATAGTTCCTTTGAAAATGGGAGATACTTCTTGTTATTTACAAAAACCTGATAGTTTCCTGAGCCTAACCTATAGTTAAAACCGCTTGTTGAGGTTGAATTGAACCTTGCGATAGTATCATTCTTATTGGGATCGTAAATATTTACCTTGAATTGGCTACTTGCATCTTTTGCGTCAGCAAGTATTTTGCCATTGATGTTAGTATATCTGCTTATATCAATGTGATAAATATCCCTTTTCCCAAAGTTGTTTTTCTTATTGTAGTATGAGATATACCCTGATTTCCAGCCATTCTCAGGGACATAAAAAAGATTATCGTCACCATTATTTACAGGATAACCTATATTAACAACGTTTGGAGAACCTTCAAGGTTAACATAGAATACATCAAAACCCCCCATCCCATTATGTCCCTCGGAGCTAAAAAATAAGTATTTCTCATCTTCGGAAAGGAATGGAGTTGTTTCGTTGAATGGCGTATTTATTTCGGGTCCAAGGTTAACAGGATCACCCCAAACCCCTTTTTCGTTTACACTAACTTTGTAAATATCTAAATCCCCAAAACCACCTTTTCTATCACTTGTAAAGTACATTGTGTTTCCATCTTTTGTAACACAAACATGAGTTTCATTAGATTTTGTATTTATTGGTTTTTTAAATTTAATGGGTTTAATCCATTTATTCTTTTCATAAGTGGTAACTAAAATATCGGCATTTATAGGATCGTCAGTTGATAGGTAAAGATCTTTTCCATCGAAAGACAAGGAGCAGGTAAGAAGGTATTTATCTCCTAGTTGGTTTGTAATTTTTGTAGGTATTGCCCAAGCATTCTTTTCTTTTTTGGATACAAATATCTCGTTCCCTAGCGCTGTAAGGGTAGTATATGCTAAAGTATTTCCATCACCTGAAACGACTGCGTTTATATTTGGGGAATCGTTATTTATGAGTTTTCCAAGGTTACTACTATTTACGCTAACCGAGTCCTTAATAAAACTACTTACATTTAAACAGCTTGTAATATTTTGGTCGACAAGTTCAATCATCTTGTCGCCTGGCTCTAAATACTCTTTGTATTTTTTAAAAGCGTCAGCAGCCTTCTGGTACTGACCATTTAATCTATATGCTTCGCCAAGTAAATAAAGCGCTTCAATTGGTGCTGCAGATTCTTTTAAAGATCTATCGTCATATTTTGGGTTTACATCCTTTGCTGCTTCTTCTAGGTAGCTTAAAGCTTCTTTCTTTTGATCATCGGTATTAAGGTAACAATAACCAATTTTAAATTTAATGCTTGCATAGTCAGGAAGCAGTTTAGATGCTTTTTTAAAAATCTCAATAGCTTTATCAAATTGCCTGTCAAACATGTAGTTTTCAGCATCAGTCTCGTACATAAAAATTTTATTCCAATCCTGAGAATAGGTCGAGGAGGTTAAAAACAAAAAGAAGAAAAACAGTACAAGTCTAATTCTATACATTTTGTTAGCATTATAGTGTATAATACGATAGGCGTGATATTTAAGTTACTATCTGCTAATTTACTAACAAAAAAACGTTATTATTTGTTGATAAACTTTAAATACTAATAGATGAATCGGTAATAAGTTTATATCAAATATAAGTAATGTAGGGCTAATTAATTCAACATTTTTTGAAAAATTCGATATCTCTTGTAAACAGTACCTCCCATTTTTTCCATTTCTGCTCTCATTTTATGGTTATTTTCAAGCTCTAGGTGACTGTCTATATACTTTAAACCTGCTTTCTGGGCCTCTTCAAGCATTTTTACACCCATAATAGTATCAATACCCTTGTTTCTATAATGCTCTTGTATTCCTCCTAAGAGAAGATTTAATTGTTTTGTTCGTTTCTGAGATTTGAATATTTGGAAAATGCCGAATGGTAGAATATGACCTTTACACTTTCTAATTCCATCGCTAATATCAGGCATTCCTAGAATAAATGCGACCACTTCGTTGTTTTCATTTAATACTACTTTAATAAACCTTGGATCAAGTACTGGAAGGTAACGTGTAGCAAACTCATGCATTTCCTGTTGATCAAGTGGCGCAAATCCGTATATCTCTTTGAATGTTTCGTTTACTAAACTTAAAACAGGTTTGATATATGGCTTTATTTGTTTTCGGGTTGAAAAATGTTTGATCTTAAGATTACTATTATTCCGCAATGCTCTTTCTAATATTTTTTTATAAAAATCAGGAATGCTTTTTGGAACATCAACCTTGTAAACTACCAAATCAATTTCTTTGCTAAATCCAGCCTTTTCAACAAAATCAGCTAAATAAGGGAAATTACAATTTGATGCAATTACATTTGGTTGGTTGAACCCTTCTATTAAAAGTCCCTGAGGATCTTTATCGGAGAAGCCAAGTGGTCCTACAATCTTCCGAGTGCCTTTTTCTTTTGCCCAATTCTCAACGCTTTCTAGTAAAGCTTTGGCAACCTCAAAGTCGTCATAAGTTTCGAGGAAGCAAAAACGCGCATTATTCTCGTTTTTTGCTTGATTATACTTATGGTTGATAATTCCCATAATTCGACCAACTACATTACCATTCTTACTTGCAAGAAGTAGTATTGTATCGCAGTAGCTGAAAGTTCTATTTTTCTTTGGATTATAAAAATCCCACTCATCGAGGTATATTGGAGGTACCCAGTTAGGATGGTTTTTATGAATTTTTGCTGGTAGATGTATGAAGTTTCTGAGATCACTACGAGTTTTAACAGGGTAGATTTTAATATCCATAGAAAATGCAATTAAATAAACCTTATGATTAGAAGCGAAATATAAGATTTTTTAATTATTCAGAAATGGGTAGGGAGTGGAAAGTGCTAAGAAGTCAGAAATAAGACTTTGTAGCCAGTAACTAGTAACTAGTTACTATCCATAACTATAAGAACTTAAGTTTAACCTCTTTCATAAACTTTTCGTGAAGTATTTGTGCCATACGTTTAACAACTGTTCGGCGGATTTCCAACTCAACGGGTAGGCTAGGATCCTGGTGGGCAATATTTATGCAGGTACCAATAACGAAGTCTATCTCGTCGCTTTCGAGGATTAATTTAACCATCTGATCAGATGGACCGCTACCTAAACTTGATGTTTCGTTAAAGCGATTTAGTGTCTCTGTCGCCTTACTTAACGTAAGAATCCCTTCAGTTACTAAATCTGCTCCCTCCATTTGGCTAACAGGTGGAAGGTCTGGATCATTAAACTCAAATGTATCAGTGATGTCAAGTTTTAGTTCCCGGGCAATGATATCAACTGTTGTGGCACCACTAACTATTTTCTTTCCATTGAAATCATTGAAAATCTTTGCCAATTTAGCATCGTTATCCATTTCAAATGGTGGTCCTGTACAAATAAGGAGTTTACGTGGATCTCTGAAATAGATGGTTGCGCAGCTTGCATCATCTTTAGGATGGTATCCATCGTTCACATAAGCCATGTTTACCACCTTCGTACTCAGCTTACGTGCAGAGATATCGTGTTCATTTTTAACCATTTTAGCAACAAACTCACGTGCTTCATCGCTCCAACCAAAAGGGTAATCGGGGCTACCCATTCCTGACTGGGTAATACCATCACTCCAAAGCACTATTCTATCCTCTTTTTGAGGAGTAAACGTGCAGTATTTAAGTTCTTTTCCAGCGTTTTTCTCACTTTTAAGAATAATGCATTGCCATTGTGTTTCCAATACTTGGTTACCACGCATTATCATGCATTCAGGGTTATCGTATTCAAGGATTCTGGTTTCACCATTATGCTCAATATCAACTATTGTAAAGGTTGAATAGCTCATTTTACGTTCTGAGCAAATGGGTAAAGTGTTCATAATAATATCAGCAATTGTATTGATATCCTTATGCTCTTTTGTGAAATTAAGGGCTAGAGTAGAAGTTAGGGTTGCAAGCATATTCGCTTTCACACCATGTCCCATTCCATCCGAAAGCACTACAATAGTTCTTTCTTCGCCTTGTACTCTTTGAGAATAGAATACATCGCCGCAAATACGCTCTCCATCGTGGTTTTTTTGCTGACAGTTAACTTCTATGAAAAAGCTTTCGGACATGGATTTTAGTTGTTTTTTGTTCGTTGTTCGATTTTTTATTTAAATATTTTCGTTTCCATTTTGTTTCTGCTCATTTTTCTTATCACCCTCTTTGTAAGCATGGATAATTGAGTTCAGCATCTGCTCAGTTTCTGAAGCACCTTCACCAAGTAAGAATCCAATTTTTTGAACCATTGCAAGGTTTTTATCCACAACATCGGTAATACGTTTAATCACTTCCTCTTTACGCACTTCAGGAGCGTAAAGGTCTCGAATAACAGCACCTACAATGCTATTCTTTTTGATTGTGAAAACTGAAATATTAAGTAAACTTTCCTTGTAGTGAATATCGCGGTTAAGAATATCGTCGTTATTCTGTATTACGTATGAGAAAAGATTATGAATGTTATAGGGAATTAAACTTTTTAGATCGGCACCAACCAGCCCAGGAATAATTTCGTTTATCTCTAATGCATCATCACCCAGTAAATCGATAAAGCTTTGATTGCTTTGAACAACCTTCATCTTTTTATCGATAATTACAACTGCTGAAGGCAGTTTTTTTAACATAGTAGTGATGGTATCGGAAGCTTCGCGGGCTGCATCTTGTTCCATTCGAGCCTTTTTTTCGGATTCTTTTAACGCATCCTGAGTTTTTGCAAGTTTTTCATTAGTTGCGCGAAGGGTTTTTATATACTCCTGCCGATTTTTAAGTGTGTAGTTTAAGCACATGTCGGTATTAGCTAATCCCGAAGCAACTGCTACTGCAAAATCGCGACAGGATGGATAGCCACATGCTTCGCAGCCCGAATCCTTTTCGATAAATTCTTTATCGATTACTTTTAGAACTTCTTGTATTTTTTCCTCATCCGGTGTAGAAAGCCGTTGATCGTCTAATGTAAAAGATCTAGAGAAATCAAAGTTCTCATGCTTCTTCATATGATCTTCCCACTTTTCACGATCAAATGTTTTTAAACGTTTATGCGCATAATTAACTACCATTGTTCTACGAATAAACTTTTTACCCCCTTTTGAGGTTCCTGGGCCCATAATACAACCCTCACAGTAGAAAAGGTTGAAATGGCGATTAATCAATTCGGCGCTGGACTTAAACTGATCAACTGCTTGCAATACATTATCCCTTCCGTTAGCACTTATAACAACGCCAGTTAGTAAATCCTCGCTAATATCAACGGCTTGGAGTATACCTCGGCTTACAGGGTAAAGCGATCCTTTGTAACCAATTGGCTCATCAAAGTCAGAGTATTCAACGTTGCTTTCTTTTATATTGAATTGATCGAAGAGCTCACGAAGCTCAACGAAGGTTAGTACCGAATCGATTTTTCCATCACCTTCATACATCAGAATCTCTTCTTTATTCTGAATACATGGGCTGAAAAGCACAACCTTAACATCGTCGCCATAAGTTTGGTGAACAGCTTTAGCCGTTGCTACCATTGGAGATATAATTGGAGCTAGGTTATTGATTAGCTCAGGATGATACTTTTCGATTAACGATACAACAACAGGACAGGTAGTGGTAATAAAGTATTTTCCCTTAAAATTATCGAATAGCTTTTTATACTCGCGAGCAACCAAATCAACACCATAGGTAACTTCGCAAACGTAGGTAAAACCTAATGATTTGATCATCTCAACAAATTTGCGATAGTCAGTAATATCAACAAATTCACCCGAAATACTTGGAGCACATATTGCGGCAACCTTTGCTCCCGAATTGAGAATAGAAATTACCTCCTCCTTTGAAGAACGGTATTTTACAGCATTTACAGGGCATATATTCAAACAGCTACCGCAGCCTATGCATCTTTCAGGGATTATTCTTGCATAGTTTTGTCCTGCTTTTACTTCTATTGCCTTTACAGGGCACACCCTAACGCAGGCGTAGCAATTAATGCAACTTTCCTTGCTTATTTCGTATAGTTGTGACATATAGTAGTTTAATTAGGGTGATTATTTTTTAAACTTGCTATTAAGTATATCTATAATACTTGTTTCGGTTACTCCAGTATATATATTATCATCAATTCTAACAACTGGCCCTTCAGCACATTTATTAAAACAATGGCCTCCATGAAAGAAAACTTTATCACAAAGATTATTCTCCTTTAAATACTTCTCAATTGCCTTTAAGGTTGCTTTGTTACCTCGGGCAAAACAAGAACTACCAAGACATATAACTACTTCGGTTTTATTGTTCATCCTACGTTTATGTTAAAACGTTAACAAGCAAAGTTAAAAATTTATAAATCCAAAATAAATAATATAGAATTTAGTTTAATATACGATGTAATGCACAAATAATCAATATTTTACAAAATATGATTTATAACACCTTTATTTAAACTTTACAAAGTTATGAAATTGTTGGCGATTCATATTTGATTTGCTAAATTGAAACCTTATTGTTCGTTGAAAAATGTATTTAAATGTTTGAATATCAGCATAATGACTATTGTTATTCAAAAAACAGTTGTGTGTTAGTAATGAAGTTTTAAGTTTTTTCTTGTCGAATATTATAAACCGTTATCGTTCAACGTTTGATGGAAAATAGAATAGAAGAACTACTTGAAAAGCACAGCCACTCTCGCCGAGACAGTCTTATTCCTATCCTACAAGAGATACAAGAGGAAGTAGGATATCTTTCCGAAGAGGCAATAATACTTGTTGGTAGACATTTGGACATACCTACTAGCAAAATATATGGTTTAGCTACTTTTTATAATCAATTCAAATTTGAGCCCAAAGGAAGTTTCCACATTGAGGTGTGTCATGGTACTGCATGCCATATGTTTGGGGCTGTTTCAATAATAGATATCATTGAAAAAAAATTGAAAATTAAAGCAGGTCAAGCAACCCGAAATGGAAAGTATAGTCTAGAGGTAGTTCCTTGTATTGGGGCTTGTGCCCAGTCGCCCGTTATTTCAATAAACGGTGAGTTTTATAGTAACCTGACTGTTGAAACCTTGAAAATTATCCTTGCTGAGCTAATCGGCGAATAATAAATTATTGAATGTAAAAATATGAGCGAACAGGAATATAAAAACAATATAAAATACTTTCTCGAAAATGTACTAGTAAGCGATCCATCGGGTTACTCAAAAGAGGTTGAGTCCCGTTTGGAGTCATTCCGAAGAAATCGAATATCTAAGCCTATCATTTACCTTGGAGTTACAAGTTCCTCAGTATGTGCTGGAGCCTTGGGTGTTAAAAAAGCTATTGAAGAATATATTTATACAAACCAAGCGGGCATTGAATTAGTAATTGTTGGTAGTTTGGGTTTATGTTCTGATGAACCTATGGTTGATGTACAACTACCTGGGAAAAATCGTGTAGTTTTCAAAAAGGTTACAACTAATGATATTCCAACTATACTCGATGGGGTTTTAAATAGATTTGTACCCACTGAAATGGCTCTTGGTCAGTATCGTCATAAAAATTTAGAACCGTGGCAGGATATCCCATTTCTCGATGAACTTCCTTTCTTTGCTGAACAAAAACGTATTATTCTTGCAAATTGTGGTGTAATAGACCCCAATAGTATATTTGATTACATGGCTTTTGGTGGCTATAGAGCCTTGGCAAAAGCTTTGAGAAATTACACCTACGATGAAATTTGTACACTAGTTGAACAGAGCGGATTAAGGGGCAGAGGAGGGGGAGGTTACCCAACGGGTACAAAGTGGCGAAAAGCATTACAGGTTGCAACCGATCAGCGTTATATGATTTGTAATGCCGATGAAAGTGATCCAGGAGCCTTTGTATACCGGTTGTTAATGGAGAGTGATCCCCACCGAATTGTTGAAGGATTAATTATAAGTGCGTACGCAATAGGAGCAAGTAAAGCTATTATTTATACAAGAAATAGTAATAACCTAACTGTTGAGAGAATTGAAAGAGCTATTAGTCAAGCTTATGAAGTGGGAGTGTTAGGTCACAATATACTTGATAGCGGTATTAATATTGATATTTCAGTAAGAAAAGGTCCTGGTGCTTATGTTTGTGGTGAAGAAACCGCACTAATCCGAAGTATTGAAGGTAAAAGAGGGATGCCCACTGTTAAACCTCCTTATCCAACCGAACAAGGTCTTTTTGGAAAACCTACTGTTGTAAATAATGTTGAAACTATTGCAAACATTTCAAGCATCATTCTGAATGGTGTTAATTGGTTTGCCTCAATAGGTAGCGAAAATTCTAAGGGTACAAAAATATTTTCAGTATCAGGAAAAGTAAATAGAACAAGCGCTATAGAGCTTCCTATGGGTAGTCCTCTTTCTAAAATTATTGAGGTAGTTGGAGGAGTTATTAACGATGGTAAATTAAAAGCTATTCATATTGGTGGACCCTCTGGATTTAGCGCTTTACCAAACGAACTTGATATTCCAATTGATTTTGATAAGATGAAAGAGGTCGGTTTAGCAATGGGTTCAGGAGGTATTCAAGTACTTGACAATACAGTTTGTGTAATTGATATGGTGAAGTACTTTATGTATTTTATCCAAAAGGAGAGCTGTGGTAAATGTATTCCATGCCGCGAAGGGTCTCGAAGAATGCTCGAGATACTTCAAAACATTTCAAAACGTCCAATAAATGAAAATGGTCATAATACCCTTGAACGTTTCAAAGGAGTAATCCATTTGGAAAGTTTGGCTGAGGTTATGAGAGATACATCACTTTGCGGATTAGGACAAACCGCTCCAAATCCGGTGCTAAGTACTCTAAAGCTCTTTAGAGACGAGTATGAGGAGCATATTTTTGATAGAAAGTGTAAAGCAGGTGTTTGCAGAGATTTAAGGACGTTCTATATAGATATTGATAAATGTACAGGTTGTACAGCTTGTGCTAAAAAATGCCCAACTAATGCAATCATAGGAACTCCTCGTTCACCGTACTTTGTGGTTGAGGATAAATGTATTGGTTGCGGTATTTGTGAAGAGGTTTGCAAATTTTCAGCAGTCAATTTCAAGTAGATAAGTTAATAAGTAGATAAGACTTAAGATAGATGAAGTACTAAATATTAGAGAGGAAGAGCATAAAAACAAAGTAGCACAAGAGTATTTTGGATGTATGATTGCAAAAAAATTAAGCGATAAAATTTATATGGAATTAATTAACAAATAACGAACAACTGTCAACGAACAACTATTTTATGCAATTCAATATCGAAGTTAATAATAGGATCATTGAGGTTCGCAAAGGTGAAACTATACTTTCGGCACTTTATAGGAATGGTATTAAAGTCCCAACCCTTTGTAATATGAAAGATCTATCACCAACTGGAGCTTGTAGAATTTGTGTTGTTGAAGTTGAAGGGAAGGCGAATTTGGTTACGTCATGTTCTTATCCTGTTGAGGAGTCGATGAAGATAAAAACCCATTCCCCAAGGGTGGTTAAAGCACGTAGAACTCTTGTTGAACTTCTTCTCTCAAATCATCCAGATGATTGTTTGTACTGCGAGAGGAATGGTAGCTGTGAACTACAAGATTTGGCTGTTGATCTTAACATAAGAGAAAGAAGGATTTCAGGAAAAAAGAGTCGTCATAAGCTTGATTTATCAAGCCCAAGTATAGTTCGTGACCCTGCAAAGTGTATTCTTTGCGGTCGTTGTGTTCGTGTTTGCGACGAGGTTCAGAATGTATCAACCCTTGAGTTTTTGAATAGGGGAAGTAAAACCCTTATTGGAACTACAATGGCACGCGATCTCAACTTTTCAAGTTGTATAAACTGTGGTCGTTGTGTGATGGTTTGCCCAACAGGTGCACTACACGAACATGGCTATATGGACGAAGTTCTTGATTCTCTTAATAATCCGTCGCTTAATGTTGTGGTTCAGTATGGTCCAGCGGTTACTGTTTCTTTAGCCGAAGAGTTTGGGATAAAAGCAGGAAAAGACATCAATGGGGTAATAAATGCAGCGCTTAGAAAGATTGGGTTTAAGTATATATTTGATACCTCCTTTGCTGCTGATTTGGCAGTGATGGAAACTTCTGATGAAATCTTACAAAAACTCGAAACGGGAGAAGGGTTTCCTATTATTTCAAGCTGTTGCCCCGCCTGGATAAAGTATGCCGAGCAATTTTGCCCTGAGATATTAGAGAATATTTCTTCTTGTAAATCACCTCAGCAGATGCTCGGGTCAATCATCAAGTCATACTTTGCTCCACAGCAAAAAATTAACCCGAATTCAATATATTCTGTTGCAATAATGCCATGTCTGGCAAAAAAGTTCGAGGCTCAGCGCGAGGAGATGACCCATAAAGCAATATCGGATGTGGATGTAGTTCTGACAACGCGTGAACTATCTCGCCTCATAAAACTTTATGGTATTGATATTCATAATATTGAGTCTCAAACTTCCGATTCTCCTTTTGGGATGAGAAGTTCAGCTGGTAAACTTTATGGAACATCAGGTGGTTCAACAGAAGCAATACTAAGAACACTGCATTATCAAATGACTGGAAAGGATATTGCTTCATCTAAACTTCAGGATTTAAGATCAAATAATGGAATTAAAGAAGTTATTTTAAAAGTAGGAGGGAAAGATTTAAAAGTTCTATTAGTTAGTGGTTTGAATGGAATTGAAAAAGTGGTTGATGGCATTAAGAATAAAACCATTGACGCGCATTTCATCGAAATAATGGCTTGTGCAGGCGGGTGTGTTAATGGAGGCGGTCAGCCATTTAAAGCAGGCGAAAAGGATGTAAAAGCAAGGACTAAAGCTCTTTATGAGATTGATGAAACTGATTCGTTAAAACAGTCTCATAAAAATCCTTTGGTAAATGAGCTGTACGAGAATTTCCTTGAGAAACCCGGAAGCGAAAAAGCAAAACAGCAACTTCATACTAGTTATACAAAGAGGGATGTGCTTTTATAGTGACTAGGGACGAAGTGACAATAGATATGAATAAATTAAAATACGAGTAACAACTAGCTAACAACGAACAACTGAAAATATGCCATTTTCCGATGAACATCGAAAACTTGTTTACACTGTAAAAGAACTCTGTAGGGTTTGTTATACCTGTGTGAGAGAGTGTCCGGCAAAAGCTATTAGGATAATCAATGGGCAAGCCGAGGTGATGAGCGAAAGGTGTATTGGTTGTGGAAACTGTATTAAAGTTTGTAGTCAGGATGCTAAAGTTTTTTATCAGTCCAGAATCGATGTAAAAAACCTACTTCAATCAGAAGAAAAAGTTGCAGCAATTGTTGCACCTAGTTTTCCTGCAGAGTTTATTGATATTAGCGACTACCGAAAGTTTGTTGGAATGGTTAGGGCGCTTGGGTTTGATTATGTTTTTGAAGTTGCTTTTGGTGCTGACTTGGTTGCTAAAAGATATAAGGAGCTGTTAAGTGAGAGATCAGATAAAGATTATATATCCTCGGATTGCCCTGCAATTGTTTCTTATATTAGGTATTACCACCCAGATTTGGTAGATAACCTTACCCCGGTTGTCTCTCCAATGGTTGCAATGGCACAGGTGGTAAAGAAAAAGTTAGGCGATGGAGTTAAAATTGTGTTTATTGGTCCCTGTATCGCGAAAAAGGCAGAGTCTGATCTTGTTGATGAGGTGTTAACGTTTAGAGAGCTTCGAGGAATGTTTGAAGTTGCGGAGTTTAATACTGAAACTATTACCCCATCTGATTTTGACCCACCAAGAGCTGGGAGAGGAGCTATATTCCCAGTTAGTAGAGGTTTAATACAAACTATAAATATTTTCGATGATGTAATCGAAGGTAACGTTATAATTGCTGAGGGAAGGATTGGTTTTCAAGAGGCCATCAAAGAGTTTGAAGCAGGGAGTCTTAAAGGACAAAACTTGGAGTTACTATGCTGTGAGGGTTGTATAATGGGGCCGGGAATGTCTCCTGGTGGGAAAAGGTTTGAGCGTAGAACTTACATAAGTTCTTATGTAAGGGATAAACTTTCTACTGAAAACCAGGAAGAATGGGAAAAAGCTGTTCAAGAGTACTCAGATATTGAGACAAGTGTAACGTATGAGCCTTCAGACAGGAGAGAATCGTTACCATCTGAATCAGAGGTGAATAAGGTTCTTGCCTCGATGGGGAAATTTACAAACAGAGATCATTTGAACTGTGGTGCTTGTGGCTATGATACTTGTCTTGAGCATGCAATTGCAATTGTTAAAGGTTTAGCCGAGGTCGAAATGTGCTTGCCTTATACTATCGAGGAAATGCACGCATCAATTAAAGATTTGGCAATTTCGAATGAGAAACTAGCTAAGGTTCAGCAGGCACTTAAGCAATCAGAGAAGTTGGCTCACATGGGGCAGCTTTCCGCTGGTATTGCACACGAGCTGAACAACCCATTGGGTGTGGTTATGATGTATAGCAACATTCTACTCGACGAGTACCCTCCTGATGATCCTATAAGACAGGATATTGAGCTTATTGCTTCACAGGCAGAACGGTGTAAGAAAATTGTAAGTGGACTTTTAAATTTTGCACGTAAGAATCAAGTTAAGCTTGAGGTGATTAACTTAAATAAGCTGGCTGAGGATAGCATCAAGTCGGTTGTTGTACCTAAAAATATTAAAACAGCAGTGGTTTGCAAAGCAAAAAATTGCGAAGCCCAGCTTGACTATGAGCAGATGATGCAGGTTCTAACCAATTTGAACAAGAATGCAATTGAAGCAATGCCCAATGGAGGTATTCTTACTGTAGAGGTTGATGATACTGATAGTGAAGTTATATTTAATGTTAAGGATACTGGTATTGGAATCCCAGAGGAGAATATGGATAAACTTTATACTCCTTTTTTTACAACTAAAGGGATTGGAAAGGGAACTGGATTAGGACTTGCAACAACTTATGGTATTGTTAAAATGCACAAGGGAAAAATTGAGGTAGAGTCAAATCCCGATCGGTTGAAAGGGCCGACGGGTACTATTTTTAGAATAATTTTACCAAGGGAAGAGGGCGTTGACGATGATAAGAAACCTGAAATGAATGAAGATTAGGCGATTTGTTCCATACATAAATAGATTAAACTTGAAATGAGCAACTAACGAAATATTAAAACAATGCCAAACGATTCAAAGAAAACAATTTTAATAGTAGATGATGATATTGATTATTTATTCCAATTAAAACTTCAGGTTGAAAAATTTGGGTTCAATGTTATTATTGCCGAAAGTCAAAAGGAAGCTGAAAATTTAATTGCATCAGTAAAACCTGATATGGCAATACTTGACTTGATGATGGAAAATGACGATAGTGGGTTTATACTTTGCTACAAAATGAAACGGAAATACCCTGATGTGCCCATCATTATTGCAACAGCAGTTGCTGCTGAAACAGGGATGACTTTTGGTATTAGCACTGAGCAGGAACGAAAGTGGATTAGAGCAGATCTCTATTTAGAGAAAGGAATTCGTCCCGATCAGCTTCATAAAGAAATACTAAAACTTTTAAAGCTCTAAAATGGAGATACTAGATGTTCTTGTTGTTGATGATGAGCCAGGAATTCGTTCTGGGGTTACTAGAATTCTTCGTAACTTCTCAGTTAGCTATCCATTTATGGATGATGATATTCAGTTTAATGTTATCGAAGCAGCTACTGGAGAGGATGCTCTAGCAATTATAAATGCCAAACCTCCAGCTATTGTACTTCTCGATAATAAGCTACCTGGAATGCAAGGGGTAGAGGTATTGGAATATATTAACAACAACCAGCTCGACATTCTAGTAATGATGATTACTTCATATGCTTCTCTTGAGCTGGCTGTTAAAGCAACTAATAATGGAGCATACGATTTTGTTCCAAAACCTTTTACTCCTCAAGAGTTAAAGGCGTCAATGGAAAACATCACAAAGCATTATTTCCTTCGTAGGATGACTCGTAAGCTCCATAAAGAAGGGAAAATTATTCGCTTTAAATTTTTAACAGTACTCTCACATGAGCTTAAAGCTCCATTGAACGCCATTGAGGGCTATCTAAAGTTAATGCAAGAGAAGCAGGCCGGCGATAATATCGACGATTATCAGGATATGATTGATCGTTCGCTATCAAGGGTAAAATCGATGCGTACACTCATAATGGATCTCCTCGATTTAACAAGAATTGACTCGGACAAGAAAAAACGCGATTTACGTGAGCTTGACCTTGGACTTATTGCCAAATCAGCAATGGACGGGATGACTCCATTAGCTGTTCAACGCGATGTTAAGCTAAATATTACGATAGATGGACAGCCTTCCTTGATGGCTGATGCAGAAGAAATGGAGATTATTTTCAACAATTTGATATCTAATGCTGTTAAATATAATAAGGATGGTGGCACTGTTGATTGTGTTATAAGTTCTAATCCTGATGAAGTAACTGTAAAGGTTGTTGATACTGGATTTGGAATTAGTAATGAGGATATACCTAAGCTATTTCAAGAGTTTTCGAGAATAAAAAATGCTACTACAAGGAATATTACTGGTACGGGTTTAGGATTATCAATTGTAAAAAAACTGGTAGATTTGTATGGTGGTAAAATTGATGTGGAAAGCACTCCAGAACAGGGAACAACATTTACACTTCGCTTCCCAATTTTACCAACAATAAGTGATATTACCGGATTGGCTTAATTGTTTAAATTTGCATAATAATAATCAGCAATAGTTAATGAAATTACCTGAGAAAACAGTTGAAAGACTAAGTGAGTATAGACGTACTCTACTCGATTGCCTCACTAAAGGTAAGACTCATATATACTCCCATGAGCTTGCTCGTTTGCATAATAACACTGCGGTACAGGTTCGTCGTGATTTAATGCTTATTGGTTATTCTAGTATGAAGAAGAAAGGCTATGATGCCAAGGAGCTAATAGATGTAATTGGTAAGCTGATTGATCATAAGAATGGATTAAATGTAGCCGTTATTGGAATGGGAAATTTAGGAAGAGCAATTACTACCTATTTTATCGGGAAACGCCCCAAGCTCAATATTGTTGCAGCCTTCGATGTTGACTCAAATAAAGTAAATCGAGTAATCTCAGGGATAAACTGTTATCATGTTAAAGAATTAAAGGATAGGATAAAAACAAGTAATATTTCAATAGCAATAATTACTTCACCACCTGAATCTGCTGCTTCAATTTCAGAAACTTTGGTTATGTCTGGAATTAAGGGAATCCTTAATTTTACTACAACTCCAATTAATGTTCCCGAGAGCGTATTCCTTGAGGAGTTTGATATGATCACTTCAATTGAGAAGGTAGCCTATTTTGTTAAGGATCAGGTGAAAGGTTAAATCGAAATTTCTAAATGCAGGTCCACTACGGTTTTGAAGATGCTAAAACTATTAAAAATGCAGTAGTAACTACTGGATCTTTTGATGGAGTTCACATAGGTCATAAAACGATTATAAATAGAATTAACGAAATTGCCCGAAATATAAACGGGGAATCCGTTTTAATAACCTTTTTCCCTCACCCTCGCAAAGTATTGTACCCCGAAACTCAAGGTAAAGACCTGATGTTCATTAATTCTCAGAAAGAGAAGATCGAACTACTTAGAAAAACAGGCCTTGATCATCTTGTCATTGTAAATTTTACACTTGAGTTTTCTCGTGTTTCATCGAATGATTTTATTCGAAACTTTTTAATTGATAAGCTGAAAGCAAAGTTTATAGTAGTTGGTTTTAACCACCATTTTGGTCATAACCGAGAGGGGGATTATTCATATTTGTACAAGTTAAAAAAAGAGTTAGGTTTTGAAGTTGAGGAGATCCCCGAACAGGATATCCAACACGAAACAGTTAGCTCAACAACTATTCGTAATTCATTAAAAGAGGGGCGAATACAGCGAGCAAATGCTTATCTCGATCATCAATATATTATAATTGGAGCATTAGGAAAAGGTACCCATTACTTCACCGAAGTTGGTTTTCCAACACTAACAGTCCAAATTGAAGAGTTGGGAAAACTAATTCCTCCAACTGGAATTTATGCAACATCTCTTCAGTGGAATAATAATTTTTATAAAGCGATGCTTGTGGTTTGGATAGATGAAAACGATGAACCTCATTTTACAAATCATAACGTTGAGTTGCATATCCTCGATTTTGATAATAAATTCCCCGATTGCGATGCAATAATCTACTTTCAAAAGCAAATTATTGAAGTTTTGGATGTTAAAAGCAAAAAGTTAGGAGCATTATTACAAAAAGGGAAAGAGGCTATTGATGAGCTGATTTTTTAGGTTGATTTTTATCATTTGTTTTTTGATTAACAGATAGTATCTTTGTAGCACGTTTTTCGTAAAAAAGATTGAAATAATTCACTTTCTGAGGTGGTGATTTTTCGCCTCCAAGGAATCTTGAAGAAGTTCTAATCCAAAGGAAAAGGTCTGATGGAAAAGAGAATCGGAGCAGCGTTAATTCTTATTGAAAATAAGGATAGCGTAAACAAACTTAACCAGCTTTTATCTGCACATGCCGACGTAATCGTTGGTCGTCAAGGTATTCCGTTAAAGGATCGCCATGTAAGCGTAATTTCACTTGTACTTGAGGGCACAAGCGATGAGCTAAGCGCATTGACTGGCCCAATAGGGAAGCTCGAAGGTGTTCAGGTGAAAACTCTTATGATGAAGGGTTAGCGGTTATCAATTTCCTAAATCTCTTTTAACATCAACCTAATAGGCTGAATGCTCGAAGTATTTATTAATAAAATTATTGTAAGATGAAATTTAAACCTGAGGTTTACAATATCCCCGATGAGCGGATGAAACCATTTATCGATCCTGAAGAAATTTGGGGATACATAAACAACGCAAAGCCAACCAAGGAAAGGGTAAGGGAAATAATTGCCAAATCCTTGGATAAGCATCGTTTAAACCTTGAGGAAACTGCAATGCTTGTTAATACCACTGATCCCGAGTTGGTTGAGGAGATATTACAAGGAGCGCGTACCCTAAAGGAGAAAGTTTATGGGAATCGTATTGTTCTGTTTGCTCCATTGTACATTGGTAATAAGTGTACAAACAATTGCAAATACTGTGGTTTTAGAGTTTCCAACAAAGAGGCTATACGTAAAACCCTTGGAGATGATGAAATTGTAAAAGAAGTTGAGGCCTTAGAGGAAAACGGGCAAAAACGTTTAATTCTTGTTTATGGGGAGCATCCAAACTACTCTCCAGAATATATTGCCCATACTGTTCGATTGGTTTATGGTGTGAAAAAGAATCATGGAGAAATTCGACGTGTGAACATCAACGCTGCACCATTGGATATTGAAGGCTTTAAAATAGTAAAAGATGCCGGAATTGGAACCTACCAAATTTTTCAGGAGACATATCATCCCGAAGCATATGCCAATTACCACCCATCGGGAAAAAAGCGCGATTACGAATGGCGGGTAACATCGTTGGATAGAGCGCAAGAAGTTGGTCTTGACGATGTTGGACTAGGCGCTCTTTTTGGACTTTACGATTGGAGATTCGAAGTTTTATCCCTTGTTCGTCACACAAATCACCTTGAAGCATGTTACAATGTTGGTCCACATACCATCTCATTCCCACGTATAAAATCGGCATCAGGGCTTGACATTACTGAGGAACACTTTGTTTCAGATGAGGACTTTGTAAAACTAGTTGCTATTCTTCGTCTTGCTGTTCCTTATACTGGCATGATTCTTACTGCTCGTGAACCTGCTGAAGTTCGTCAAAAGGTTATTCAGTTTGGCGTTTCGCAAATAGACGGCGGAACAAAGTTGGAACTGGGTTCGTATTCCAATTCTTTAAATAATCAACAGAATCTTAATCGTGAACAATTTAAGATTAACGACGATCGATCGTTAAGCGAAATAATCGACGATTTGATTGCCAATGATTATATCCCCTCATTCTGTACTGCTTGCTATCGATTAGGTAGAACAGGCGAGCATTTCATGGAATTTTCTGTTCCAGGGTTTATTAAGCGCTATTGCACTCCAAACGCGATGTTAACCTTAACCGAGTATCTTGTTGATTATGGTACTCCCGAACAGAAGGAGAAAGGCTTTAAGCTTATTGAGAAAAACCTTTATCAGCTAAATGGACATCAAAATGCTGAAGAGGTTAGGAAAAGAATTGATAAGATTATTGCAGGAGAAAGAGATCTTTATTTTTAGCCCAACGATATCAATTTTATAAAGAAAACCCTTGGTTTGCCAAGGGTTTTCTTTTTTTTATAATTTACCATCCAGGTAGGAAGTTAACCCCAATATATGCTGAACTCATTCCTCCCAGTTGATAAGGAATTGCATAGAATGGCTCAATTACAAGCATTCCAAAGAGATTTATTCTTAAACTTATTCCAGTGCTTACTATTGGTATCCTTTGAACATGGTCTGTATCACTTTTGCTGGGTTTCCATCTAAGAACAGGTGTGTTCTGGCTATCCCAAGCAATACCAGCATCTGCAAAAATTGCAAGTTCTGTGAAAAGAATATTAGATTTGATAACTGTAAGCCTTTCGGGACCAGTAAATGGTAACCTGATTTCGAAATTTGTAACTAACATTTGTGAGCCCTGAAGCTGATTTGCAGTTACATAAGAATTATTTACTGATGTGATTTCATAAATTCTATCATAACCTCGAATATACCATGGGTAACCTATGTATAATGGGTACAAAGCATTCTCAACATCTTTTCCGAAACGACCATAGTACATTCCACGCATTGCAATACAGAACGGCTTGGTATAAAAGTATTTTCTTAAATCTATTAATGCTCCATTAAAATTGTATTCACCATAGGTTCTACTTGCTTCAATCCTTGCTCGAAATCCCTTCATTGGGGAGGCAATTCCAAAACTTGAGTTATCAAAAACGTATGCTAAATCTGTTTGTCCTAATGTGAACCCAGGAGGAATGCTGTCGTCTTTAACCTTCTCCTGATATAAGTATTGTAAGGTTTTTGGGTTATAATAGGTATTGTAATCGTCAATTCGGAAATAATATCTGGCTAGTGAAGTACTTGTTTCAAACCTCTGTGTTTGCGATAATGGGAAGTATGCCATTACCCCAATCTGTGTTTCAAACATCCTAATCAGTTGGATTTGATCATTATATACTTCGTATTTTTTAATTATACCAGCAGAATCAACATTAATAGAATCAAGTCTTGGGTTATAACTTCCATAGGAGTATGGAATATGCGATACTGTTACACCCCAGAAGATTCTATTTTTCTGGTTAAAGTAGGTTACTTGAGCGCCAAAATCGTAAACTTCACCATTCAATGATATTCCTGTATATATTTGATGACCTCCTGTAATATCGCTGAAGAGCATTTCAACGCCACCTTGCATACCTGTTCCGTAAGCGCTAGTTGAAATACCCATCCCTATGTTCGAGATATAATCAAGCTTAAATTTAGGTTTAAAGGGTACTGTTTTAAATGAGTCTATTGGAGTTTTTGGTAATTTATCCATATTAGCCAGGTAATTATCAATAATCCCAGGTACAGCTCTATTAAATGGTGGAAGAATTGACGCAGTGAAATCAACTGAATCGGGATTGACTTTAACTGGGGTAAAATCAGTGGTGTCAGCTGTAAATATTGAGTAATGGCTATTGAAATAGTAAGAGTATGTAATTTCATTAGTTTCACGAGCAAGGCTCATTGCTGGGGCCAAAGGAGTGATGCCACTTATACCTGTTAGAATATGTGTTTGACGATACACCTCTTCAGTTTGAAGGTTATAAGTGTAAAGATTCCTGAATCCATCGCTATTGGAAAGGAAATAGATTTGTTTCCCGTTACTTGAGAACATCGGGTTTAGATTCTCTGCTTCAGGAAAAAATGATAATAGTTTAGTTTTACCTGTTTGAATATCTAAAGTAGCAACGTTGTAGCCAACCTTACTTTTGTTTGTTTTTTCTTCCTCAGTTGGTTGATCGGTTGAAAAAACAATATATTTTCCATCTGGAGACCATGAAGGGTGTATGTTGCACCATTTATCATTTGTGATATTTTTAACTTCTCCTGTTTTAAGGTTGTATAGGTAAAGATCGTTTACCCCATCAACCAAACCTGAAACTACAATTGATTCTCCATTGGGCGACCAAGCAGGGTAGCTAAACGAAGGTACACCAGGAATCATGAACTCTTTAATAATTTTATCGTTGAAAACATCAACAATCAATAGCTTATTTTTACCACGGCTAAAAGCTACAAAAGCGAACTGTTTACTATCGGGCGACCAAGTCCCCGCTGATTCAATAAAATTAAGAGCATCAATCTCGTTGTCATGAACTTTACTTGAAAGTTTTCTTACAATCCTACCGCTGGCAGCATTTGCAAGAAAGAGATCGATTGAAAACAAATCTTTTTCGGAGTAAAAGGCTACATAACGACCATCTGGACTAACTGCAGGGGAAATATTGAGTTGTCCTGCGTTTTTTTCGAAAATCACTTTATTACCAGCAGGGTTATCAACTGAGTCCTTCATCACTTTTAGATAGAATTCCTTTGTTGTTTGCTTCCAAATATTTGAGAAGGTTTTTTCATCCATTCCAACATAGCGTCGGAGTGCTATATCATAGCCCCTTTTAGAAGTTTCTTTAAAAATGGGATTAATTAGGCTATCACCAAATGCTCTGCCAATAAAAGCCCAAAATGCTTGCCCGTAACGGTATGGAAAATATTTATTTTGATCTACGGTCATCATTTCCAACGATGGGAAATAGTCGTTTAACACGGCGTCTCTCATCCACATTGCTGTTTGGTAATCAACACTACCAAGTGAAAGGTATTCAGCCATTCCTTCTACCATCCAAAGGGGTAAATTTCGGATGGAATTCATACTGGTTGAATCCCCTTTGATAACTGAGTTATATTGAAATGCATGTACTAGTTCGTGCCCAAGTACATGTTCGGTCTGAGCCCATGAATCTGTAATTGGAAGTACAACTCGATTTTTTAGTGCTTCTGTTACTCCACCAGTACCAATTCCAATATCACCCGAGATGGCTGTAGTTTGCTGGAAATCTCCTTGATTTGGGTAAATAATTAACGGGTTACGTTGCTTTATTGAATCGCGAAAAACTTGGTAGTGCATCCAGTACCACTTTTCAGCAATTTGTGACAGATTATTTAATAGCGAATCATTATGGAAGTATTGATAAATCTCAAAGTTAGGGGTTTGGTAAACATTATAGTTAAAACGTTTATAGAGTGGTTTATTTTGACCAAAATACTGAGCCTTAGTTTCTAAAGATGTTGATAATGAAATAAATAGAAAGATAAAGAGCAGAAAAAGATTTCGATTTCTCATATTCATCTATTTAAAATACGCTGAAAAGGTACAAGAAAATTATTTTTTCCCGCAAAAAAAAGGCCAATATGTTAAATTAACGCATGTATTTATTGGACTTTAATGGAAATTAATGACTATTGTTCTAAAATGATAACCTTTCTTTTAATGTCTTATAACCAGTTGTGCTTACATTAAGTTTAGTTCCATTTTTAAAAACAGCTATAAATGTATCTTTTGAATAGGGTTCAAGTTTATTAATATAGGCGACATTTGCAATATATGAACGATGGATTCTAACAAAGTGTGCAGGATTTAACCGATCTTCAAAATATTTCATTGTCTGCTTTTTCATGTACCTTGAGGTTTGTGTATGAATCATTACGTAGTCATCCTGTGCTTCAAGGTAAAGTATTTCTTCAACTGGGATAATATTCATCGCCTTTGGCGATTTAATTACAATGCGCGATAGGAATGTGTCAGAAGTCAAATTCTCAGATAGCTGCTGAATATTATCTTCATTTGAAATCATTGTTTTTTTTCTACTTACAGCTTTATCAATTGCTTGTGAGAACCGTTCACGTGAAAAGGGTTTCATTAAATAGTCAATCGCATTTTTTTCAAACGCTTTTATAGCGTACTCATCGTAAGCTGTGGTAAATATAATCATTGGGCAATGATCGAGTAATTCAAGAACTTCAATTCCAGTTATTCTGGGTAGTTGAATATCCAGAAAAACTAAGTCTGGTTTTAACTGGTTGATGGCTTTTGCTCCTTCGAAACCATCAATATATTCTCCTATAACTTCAATGTCGGTGTATGGTTTGAGGAAATTTTGCAACAATTCACGAGCGGGTTCCTCATCTTCTATAATTATTGCTTTCATAGCGAAATGTTTTATTTATTCATGTTAGGAACTGTAACCTCAACAGTAAATAGGTTATTGCTCCCTTTTGTTTGAATCAAATCATTCAGAGCATAAAGTAAACTAAGCCGTTTTGCAATATTGGCCAGTCCAACACCCATTCCTTTTTGAGAAGAATTTGTTTCAGAGGTTGTGTTGGTAATTAAAATTTTAAGGTAATTCGGATGTAGCTCAAAAGATGCTTTTATTTCTCCAGCATCAGGCGATTGGGCTATTCCGTGTTTAATTGCATTCTCAAATAGTGGTTGTAAAATCATTGCTGGTAATTGAAAGCTCATCACATTTTCAGGTGCGGAGATACTGTAGTTTAGTCTTTTCCCGAATCGAACTTTCTCAATTTCAAGGTATTTAATACAGTTAGATATTTCATCATTAACAGTAACTAAACTTTCTGTTGATTGCTTCAGAGAGTAACGTAAAAGGTCAGATAGCCGGATTACCATTTCCTGTGCTTTCTCAGGATTTGACATAGTAAGCGAGCTGATTGAGTTTAAGCTGTTAAACAGAAAATGAGGATTTATTTGATGTTTAAGCCAGTTAAGCTCTGCATCGCGAAAAAGTGACTTAACCTCTGACTCTCGTAATGTTTGCTCTCTAAAATTCTGAATATAAATTGTTAAGTAATAAATTAAGCTTGTTAGCAAGTAAAGAATTGTTCCTTCACCTATTCTCCATGGAATGGATGAATTCAGAAATTCGTTATAGGTAGTGTTATCGGTAAAAATACCTTGTAGAATAAAATCTGAGATTGCGATCCAAAGTAAAATGCTTATAGTTGCTGATGCTAGGTGGTTGAAAATAATGTTTAACGTTTTCTGTTTTTCGAAATCGGTGTATCTAACCCAAAACCAAATACCTATAGAAAGTATAGCATATATCAAATTGAAAACTATGCCATCGGCAAGAGCAAACTCAAATTCAAGATCGTAGCTGATGGAAAGAATTGCTACATGCAAAATGGCAATTGTAGCCCACCAGACTATAAAAATGATTAATCCTATTTTTCTAGAGAATATTGGGTTTTGCATAGCAATGCGAAGTTACAAAAGAGGTTGAAATAAAAAATAAGGGTGGGTTACCCCACCCAAGTTTTACATACAATATTTTATAAATTTTTAATTTCTCCGCCACCGAATATCACAAGACCTTTAACTACGAGCTCGCGGTCGAATGAAGTATCGGAAGTAGAGATACTTTTACGTTTATCGGAGAAACCTCCGAATATTGCTGTTACTTCAACACGTACTTTCCAGTCGGCTGGGATAATGAACTTAGAACCTCCAAACATGCAGAATACGTCGATGTAGTTCTTGCCTGGGGCTAACTGTGCATCAAGCATATCAAAGGTTGATCCTCCAAAAATATTAGTAAGCCTTCCGCCCTTAAACTCTCTTGATTTAACTTTTTGCTCGCTACCACCAAATATTGCAACATCATCAATAAAGTCCTCATTGTTAATTTCATGTTCTCCAGAGAAAACATGGTTGTGGAAACCTCGACGTCTGAAGATAAGCAATAAGCCTAACGCGGCAAGAATGGTAGGGAGGAATAGATGTCGTATATTATAGTTTAACTCCAGCACTTTTGCTGCAATAAAGAAACCTCCAATAGCGATAAGTATAATTCCAGTAAGTCTCGATTCATTTTTTGATAAACTAATCAACCCAACAGCTATAAGAATAATTTGCCAGAAATAATCCCAGAAGTTGAAGATTATAAAATCGCATCGATCAGCAAAAATTAGCGCTGCTAAGGTTATGAATACTAGGCCAATAATAACATGTCTATTGCCTGTCTTATTCATTTTTTCGTTTTCGTTAACTCGTTCCATATTATTGTATTTTTATTTGTTATCACTTAAAATTGTTACCGTTCTCTTCCTGAGATAAGATGCTGGTTTTTCTTCCTAAAGATAAATAACACTCCAATTAAAGCAAGTATTGAAGGTAAAAGTAAATGATGGAAATCGTATTTAAAACCCAAAAATTTCTCAGCAAGAAAGTATACGCCTATGCCAATGAGAATGATTCCTGTTGACCTAGATCCATTTTTTACAGTAAATATAAGCCCGATTCCAATAAGAAGCATTTGCCAAGTAATGATATACTCTCTCCATTCCCAAGGAATTAGATTGAAGTTGTCGGCAAATAGAACTCCCGCTATTGCTATTAACAGTAAGCCTGTAGCAGCCCTTTTTGCATGTGATTTGTTTAATCGACCATTTTCATTTATTAGTTCCATAGCATTTTGTATTTTTTATTTGATACAAAAATACTAGACCCTAATTCAAAACTAAAGGAGTAATAGGTGAGTTGAGGAAATTTGTCGGTGAATTGGGAATAGAATGAAGTTAGTAGCCAGTAGTCAGAACTCTATTATTTACTTACCACTTCTTGAGTAAAAGTGCTTAGAGTTTCCGTGTTCTCCGTACCCAATTTCATAACCAGTTAGATGAACTCTTGCCTCAAGGCAACGCTTGCAATCATCGGCTGCATCATCCAAGCAAGGTTTATTTTCATAAAGTTTGTAATCGTTACGGTAGTAACCAGGAGTAATATTAGGCATAACAACGTTTGCTCCACACTTTATGGCCTTTTCTCTTCCAAGGGGATCGATAGCTTGCAAAGCAGTAGGCGCAACAATATTTATATCCTTCATCATAATACGAAGAATTGCAGTCATTTTAAGAGCGAGGTTAAATCGCTCTTCCTGAGGTAGTAATGTGTCCTTATATTCAAATAAGGGTGTATCGGGATGTTCTACGTAAGGTCCCATACCAACCATATCTACATCAAAATCTTTTATCCAGAGCAAATCCTCGGCTAAGTGCTCAAGGGTTTGGAATGGTAATCCAATCATTACACCAGTACCCACTTGATAACCAACTTTTCGGAGTGATTTTAGGCAATTTAGTCTGGTCTCGTAATCGTGATGCTTATCGTTTGGGTGTAGTTTGTAGTAAAGCTCTTGATTTGAACTTTCAATTCGAAGTAAATACCTTATACCTCCTTTACTAAACCACCGTTGGTAGGTTTCTTCAGATTGCTCTCCTAATGACAGAGTAATGCCCAATTCGTTATTGGTTGCTTTGTTTATTTTATCGAGTAAAACCTCTATCCGTTCAGTGAAGTTTTTATTATTTACTTCCCCAGTTTGTATTGCTATACTTCCGTAGTGGTTTTCCCAAGCAAAAACAGCAGCTTCAACAACCTCATCATCTGAAAGATTGTACCGTTTAACCTTGTTGTTTCCTGCACGAATTCCGCAGTATAGGCAGTTTTTTTGGCAAAGGTTCGACATCTCAATCAATCCTCTGAAATATACCTTTTTACCAATGTATTTCTCTCTCACTTCGGCGGCCTTAGTGTAAAGTTTATTCCTATCCTCAACATTTGTTGATAGAAGAAAAACAATATCCTCTTTAGTGAATGAGTCTTTTGCGAGAATTGAATCGATGTTTTGCATGCGAAAAAATTTGTTCAAATATACACATATCATAACCCTTAAGTTACAATTTGGTTCAATATTGATTAAAAATACTTATGATTTTTTACCAAATTTTCACTTTTGCTTATTTCTGTAAATAGTCTTAGGTTTGCAATCGTTTTCAACCGAATAAAATAAATAATCATGATAAATCAGCACCTACTAAACCCTAAAAGTATCGTCATTGTTGGCGGTTCCGATGATGTTCAAAAACCAGGTGGTAAGGTTTTAAAAAACCTTATCGATCACCATTTTAATGGTAAATTATACGTAGTAAATCCGAAACTTGATGTAGTTCAGGGGGTACAATCGTTTCGCGATGTTGCTAATTTACCACAGGTTGATCTTGCCATTCTGGCAATTGCTGCTAAGTATTGTCCTCAAACTGTTGAGGTTTTAGCAAAGCAAAAGGGTACACGTGGATTTATTATCCTTTCGGCGGGATTTCATGAGGAGAACGAGGAGGGTGCTAAACTTGAAAAGCAAATAGTTGATACTATTAACGAGGTTGGAGGAAGCCTTATCGGGCCAAATTGTATAGGTATGATGAATACTCACTATGCAGGGGTATTCTCTTTGCCAATTCCTAAATTTGATTCTAAAGGAGTTGATTTTATCTCAGGTTCTGGAGCCACTGCTGTATTTATAATGGAATCGGGTATTACCAAAGGGTTAACATTCAATAGCGTTTACTCAGTCGGCAATAGCGCTCAGCTGGGCGTTGAGGACATCCTTAAATACTTAGACGAAACGTTTGACACTAAGACTAGCTCAAGGGTTAAATTACTTTATGTTGAGAGTATCAACAAGCCCGATATGATCCTGAAGCACGCATCATCATTAATTCGGAAAGGTTGTAGAATTGCAGCAATTAAAGCCGGAGGTTCTGCTGCAGGTAGCCGTGCTGCTAGTTCGCATACTGGTGCTTTAGCCAGCAGCGATGTTGCTGTTGAGGCTTTATTTCGCAAAGCGGGTATTGTTCGTTGCAGCGGACGCGAGGAGTTAACAACAGTTGCATCTATTTTTATGCATCCAGAGCTACAGGGTAAAAACATTGCAGTTATCACTCATGCAGGTGGCCCAGCAGTTATGCTTACTGATTCACTATCAAACAACGGGTTAGAGGTACCTTCAATAGAGGGGCCAAAGGCAAAAGCCTTACTTGAGAAGCTATTTGCTGGCTCATCGGTTGCAAACCCTATCGATTTTCTTGCAACTGGAACTGCTGAGCAGCTCGGTTATATCATTGATGCTTGCGAAAACGATTTTCCACAAGTTGATGCTATGGCCATAATATTTGGAAGCCCTGGTCTTTTCCCTGTTTTCGATGTTTACGATTTACTCGATAGAAAGATGAAGGAATGTAAAAAGCCTATTTTCCCAGTACTTCCTTCTATTATAAATGTAAAGAACGAGATAGATCAATTTATTGCTAAGGGTCGTATTAACTTCCCCGATGAGGTAGTTTTTGGAAACGCATTAGCTAAAATATATCACACACCAAAGCCTGAATCGGAAAAGATTGATTTGCCAAAAATTGATGTTAAGCGAATTCGAGAAGTTATTGATAATGCACCAAATGGTTACCTAAGCCCCGATAAACTTCAGATTTTACTTGACGCAGCGGGCATTAGTAGGGCAGGAGAGGCTGTTGTAACTTCAAAGAATGATGCTATTAATGCAACTACCAAACTAGGATTCCCTGTTGTAATGAAGGTAGTTGGCCCTGTTCATAAATCAGATGTTGGGGGTGTTGTGCTAAATGTTAAGGATTCTGAAACAGTTGGTCGTGAATTCGAAAGAATGATCAAGATTAAGGATACTACCGCTATTCTAATTCAACCTATGTTATCAGGTGTTGAACTTTTCATTGGTGCAAAGCGCGAGGATAAGTTTGGGCACATGGTTCTTTGCGGTCTAGGTGGAATATTTATCGAGGTTTTAAAAGATGTAAATGCAGGATTAGCACCTCTATCTAGTAATGAGGCTAAAAGCATGATTAAACGCTTAAAGGGCTATAAGATATTAAAAGGAGTTCGGGGTCAAGAACCCGTTAACGAGGAGATGTTTACCGAGATGGTGGTTAGGGTTTCAGCGTTGGTTAAAGCGGCTCCAGAGATCTTCGAAATGGATATCAATCCACTTCTAGGTAGAAAAGACAAGGTTGTTGCTGTGGATGCCAGAATTAGGATAGAGAAGGGAGAATAAGTTAACAAGTTAATAAGTAGACAAGTTGAAAAGTTATTTAAGGTATTCTTTTACAATCAACTGTCAACTGTCAACTCTCAACTAAGAAAAATGTCACTTAAAGATAGCTGGAATGTATTGTCTACTAAGGAAAAGGTTTTCCTTGGGGCAATCCTAGTATTAATAATTGCTGTAGCAGCAAATTGGAATAAAATATCTAAAGAGATGGCTAGTGGTTTTGATCGGTACTTCGGTTCACATCACTAGTTAAAAATTATTACTATGAAAAGAAACGATTTAGTTGTTATCCTCATAACGATTCTATTCTTCCTTCCTTTCTTTATTTCAAAGGAAGTTTATGGCATCTACAATTCGTTCAATGCCCAGCATGGTATGATAATGAGTTTCATTAAGTTTGCTTTACTTGCTACTTTTGGTGAAGCTATTGGGTTAAGGATTAGAACCGGTAACTATAATTATAAAGGTTTTGGGCTTATCCCAAGAGCAATTGTATGGGGCTTTCTTGGATTAACGATTAAATTGGCTTTCGTAATCTTTGGCTCGGGGACACCTGCTTTTCTTCAGTACTTAGGATTAGAAAATGCAGGAGCAGTGATGAAATCACCTGAAATTAGCTGGCTGAAAGTTTTTGTGGCATTCTCAATCAGTGCTTTAATGAATATCATCTACGCGCCAATTATGATGACCTTCCATAAGATTACGGATATTCATATTTTAAGCAATGGGGGAACTATTTTAGGCCTTTTTAAACCAATTAAATTTGGAGAAATATTCTTGAGCCTTAATTGGAATGTTCAATGGAATTTCGTTTTCAAGAAGACCATTCCATTTTTCTGGATTCCAGCCCACACCATAACATTCCTTCTTCCTGTTGATTTCCAAGTGCTATTTGCAGCGATATTAGGTATAGTTTTGGGAGTTCTCCTTGCTGTTGCAAGTCAAATGAGCGTTAAACAATAGCTGGGTATTAGGTGTTATATGTTTAATAATTCTGATAAAAACATAAACTAATAACACATAATATCTATGAAAAAAGTAGGAATATTCTTTGGCCCAGTTGGGGGTTCAACTGAAAAAGTTGCTAAACAAATTCATAAGGAATTTGGTTCTGAAAATGCGGACTTAATTCCAATAATAAGCGCAAAATCATCTGACATAGATAGATACGAAAATGTAATCTTTGGATGCTCTACAATTGGTGGTGAAACTTGGGATACCACTAAATCTAAACCCGATTGGGACATCTTTAGACCCGAATTAGAAAAGATTGATTATAGCAACAAAACATTTGCTCTTTTTGGATTGGGTAATCACATTAGCTATCCCCGTAATTTTGTTGACTCAATGGGTTTAATTGCTAAAAGTATACTTTCAAAAAATGCAAAAATATTAGGCCAGGTTGGAAAGGAAGGGTATGAATTTACCGATTCTGAAGCAATTATTGATGGACAATTTATCGGATTGCCAATTGACGAGGAGTTCGAACCCGAAATGACAGAATCAAGAATTAAAAGTTGGGTACAGAATCTCAAAGCGAGTTATAAGTAGACTTTGTTTAAAATACCTTTCTGAAAAGCCGATTAATCGGCTTTTTTTGTATTCAATTGTATTTAATATTATTATGATGATTACACATTATCAAGCTGTAATTCTTCCAAACTGATCAATATTATTGGATTTCTAAGAGTTATTGTTAAATAATTAACTATCAACATTACACTTTATAAGTAATATCATTTTTTTAATGTTAAACTGAATCTAAATATCAAATTATTTATTACAAATTGTTATAAAATATACCTAACTTGCTTTTAAATAATAAAAACATTTCTTAAAATTGTACTCTCTAATATTGGATAGAAGAGGAGATCAATTATTTATTACTATAAGTTGATTTTCAGGTACGTACTAAATTTGTTAACCAGTTAAACTTAATGTCATGAAGGATACTCCGATACCCTATGAGATTGTAAAAGAAAAGATAACCCAATCTGGTCTTCAAAAAGTTGGACGTGCAACAATCCGTGAGATTGTTAGGTTGGTTAATGAAATTGAAGCTGCGTCAGGTATTAAGTTCGTTCGTATGGAAATGGGCGAACCTGGTTTAGAGCCATCCCACTTTGGTATTGAGGCTGAGATAGAGGCGCTAAAGAATGGTGTGGCTGCAAAATACCCAATGATTGATGGTGTTCCTGCCCTTAAGAAAGAAATTTCAAGATTTGTAAAGAACTTTATAAACATTGATGTTGAAGAGAAAAGTTGTATTCCTACTGTGGGATCAATGCAGGGGGGTATGGCTTCTTTCCTAGTTGCAAACCGTTGTTTTAAAGAGAAGGATAGTGTCCTTTTTATCGATCCTGGATTTCCTGTTCAAAAGCAGCAACTTAGGGTACTTGGAATGAAGTATGAAACCTTTGATGTATACAACCATAGGGGTGATAAACTTAAAGCAAAGCTCGAATCGTATCTTGAAAAAGGTAATATTTCAACAATTCTTTATTCAAATCCCAATAATCCATCGTGGATTTGTTTTACTGAGAAGGAATTACAGATAATTGGCGAATTGGCAACTAAGTACGATGTTGTTGTTGTTGAGGATTTGGCTTACTTCGCAATGGATTTCCGCAAAGATCTTTCAAAACCTGGCGAGGAACCATACCAACTTAGTGTTGCAAAGTATACCAAAAACTGGATTATGCTTATTTCGAGCTCAAAAGCATTTTCATATGCTGGGCAGCGAATAGGTTGTTTGGTTATTAGCAATGAGCTTTATAAGAGACGTTTTCCCGATTTAAAAAGATTCTTCTCATCCGATGAATTTGGTTATGCAATGCTTTATGGAGCAGTTTATTCACTTTCATCAGGAACATGCCATTCTGCTCAGTATGGTTTAGCGGCAATGCTGAAGGCTGCAAATGACGGTACTTTCAACTTTGTTGAATCGGTAAGGGAGTATGGAGAGAAAGCAAAAATCATGAAAAAGATTTTTGTTGAGAATGGCTTTGAGATCGTTTACAATATGGACGAAGATAAACCATTAGCTGATGGTTTCTATTTCACTATCTCATACCCTGGGTTTGCCGGAGAAGATCTTATTGAGGAAATGATGTACTATGGGGTAAGCGCAATTTCATTACTAATAACAGGTAGCGAACGAACAGAGGGTTTAAGGGCTTGTGTTTCTCAGGTAAAGAGAACACAATTCGGGGATCTTGAGTTAAGACTTAAGAAATTCCATCAAGATCACCCTATTAAACAGAATTAATCAACTTAAGTCAAAATAACATATAAATAAGCTCACTATGGCAAAAGTTAAAGGTGCAATTAAGGTAGATATTGAGAAATGCAAGGGCTGTAGCCTTTGCGTGGTAGCATGTCCCTCAAAAGTTATCTCTCTTGCAAGAGAGGTAAATGGTAAGGGTTATAACTATGCATATATGGCAAATCCGGATGAGTGTACCGGATGTACTAATTGTGCGATGGTTTGCCCTGATAGCGTAATTGAAGTTTACAGGCTAAAAGCAGCTGCTGAAGCGTAATCAATAAATAATAACAACAATAATATCCATTCAAAATGGCAGATTATAGATTAATGAAAGGGAACGAAGTAATAGCTGAAGCCGCTATTCGTTACGGCTGTGATGGCTACTTCGGGTACCCAATTACTCCTCAGTCTGAGGTTATGGAAACATTAATGTTACGCAAACCTTGGGAAGAGACTGGGATGGTTGTTCTTCAGGCCGAAAGCGAAGTTGCTGCTATAAACATGGTTTATGGTGGTGCATCTTGCGGTAAAAAAGTAATGACATCATCATCAAGCCCTGGAATTAGCTTAAAGCAAGAGGGTATCACATACATTGCTGGAGCTGAATTACCTTGCTTAATCGTTAACGTAGTTCGTGGAGGTCCAGGTTTAGGAACCATTCAACCAGCACAAAGCGACTATTTCCAAGCTGTTAAAGGTGGCGGACATGGCGATTATAAATTAATTGTTCTTGCTCCCGCTTCAGTTCAAGAAATGAACGATTTTGTTGGTCAAGGTTTTGACCTTGCTTTCAAATATCGTAATCCCGTGATGATTCTTTCTGATGGCGTTATTGGTCAGATGATGGAAAAAGTTCAGCTAGGTGAGTTCAAACCTCGTTGGACCAACGAAGAAATTGAAAAGATGCATGGTTCATGGGCTACTGTTGGTAAGCCTGCAAGCCGCGAGCGCAATATTATAACATCTCTTGAACTTGATTCAAGCCGTCAGGAGAAGTTTAACCACAAGCTTATTGAGAAGTACAAGACTATTTCAGAGAATGAGGTTCGTTTTGAGAAAATCTCCTGCGATGATGCTGAGTACCTATTTGTAGCTTATGGTTCATCGAGCCGTATCTGCCAAAAAGCAATTGAATTAGCTCGTGCTAAAGGAATAAAAGTAGGATTACTACGTCCAATCACCCTTTTCCCATATCCTACTAAACAGATTCAAGAAATGCTAAAACAAGTTAAAGGTATATTAGCCGTTGAGATGAGTGCTGGACAAATGGTTGAAGATGTTCGTCTTGCAGTAAACGGTAAAATACCGGTTGAGCATTTTGGTCGTTTAGGAGGTATGATTCCAACACCTAATGAGGTAGTAGATGCTTTGGAAAAACAAATTATTAAAGGAAAATAGTCATGGCAGATATTAAAGAAATCATGAAGGAAGAGAATTTGGTTTATAAAAAATCAAAGGTTCTGACCGATAATACAATGTCGTACTGCCCTGGTTGTACTCACGGCGTTGTTCATAAGTTAGTTGCTGAGGTTATTGAGGAGATGGACATCCAAGAGAAAACCATTGGTATTTGCCCTGTTGGTTGCTCTGTTCTTGCTTATAACTTTTTAGATATTGACTGGCAACAAGCTGCTCACGGTCGTGCTCCAGCTTTAGCTACTGCAGTTTCAAGACTAAGACCCGATAAGTACGTTTTCACCTATCAAGGCGATGGCGACCTTGCTTCAATTGGTACCGCTGAGATTATTCACGCTTGTAATCGTGGTGAGAATATCGTTGTTATTTTCATCAACAATGGTATTTATGGTATGACTGGTGGTCAAATGGCTCCAACTACACTTATTGGAATGCCTACTTCTACGTCACCCTATGGTCGTGATGTTAAATTAGCCGGCCATCCATTGAAAATTACCGAGCTAATTGCTCAGCTACCTGGTACTAGCTATGTTACTCGCCAAGCAGCACACACTCCAGCAGCAGTACGTAAATGCAAAAAAGCAATACGTAAAGCGTTCGAGAATGTTGGCAATAAAAAGGGAACCTCTTTTATTGAGGTTGTTTCAACCTGTAACTCTGGTTGGAAACTATCGCCTGTAAAATCGAACGAATGGATGGTTGAGCATATGTTCCCATTCTATCAACTAGGTGATTTAAAAGGTGAATAATTCATTAATTAGTTTGAATTAAAAAACACGAAGAAACCATGACAGAGGAAATTATAATAGCAGGTTTTGGTGGCCAAGGAGTACTATCAATGGGTAAGATATTAGCTTATTCAGGTATAATGCAGGATCAGGAAGTTTCCTGGATGCCATCGTATGGCCCTGAAATGCGCGGAGGTACAGCCAACGTTACCGTAATTCTTAGCGATAAGCGTATTAGCTCTCCAATCCTAATGGAGTTTGATACTGCAATTATTCTTAACCAGCAATCGATGGATAAGTTTGAGAAGAGCGTTAAAAAAGGTGGTATCTTAATTTACGATCCTAACGGAATTACCCATCACCCAACTCGCAAAGACATCAAGATTTATAAGATTGATGCTGCTGAAGAGGCTGCAAAAATGCAGAATGCAAAAACATTCAACATGATTGTATTGGGTGCATTCTTAAAGATTAAGCCCATTGTAAAGATGGAAAACGTAGTAAAAGGTTTGAAAAAATCTTTACCTGTAAGACACCATGACTTAATCCCTATGAATGAAAAGGCTATTAACCGTGGTATGGAAATAGTTCAGGAAGTTAAATAGTGTTGACCCACATTTCAAGAAAGCCCTGCAGATTTGCAGGGTTTTTTTTTACCATTAATTTTAATAGAATTGTGTGAACGAAATTCTTTTGTAGCTGTTTTTATTGTTATAATTATAACAATTAATTTTAAGAAAGTAACTATTTATGGATTCAATGCTTAATATACCAGAACCCAAAAATGAGCGTATTGTTGTAGTAGGTTGTGGTTTTGCAGGTCTTGAAATGGCTAAAAAGCTAAGAAAATCAAACTATCAGGTTGTTCTTATTGATAAAAATAATTACCATCAATTCCAACCGCTTTTCTATCAAGTTGCTACAGCAGGTTTGGAGCCCCGTGATATATCTTTTCCGATTCGTAAAATATTTCACAAACAGAGTAATCTCTATATTCGAATTGCAGAGGTGATTAAAATAAATCCAGAAGAAAAGTCAATTGACACCTCTGAGGGAACATTGCAATACGATCATCTAGTTTTAGCACAGGGTGCTACAACCGCTTTTTTTGGATTGGAGAACGTTGAAAAATACTCTCAGACAATGAAAAGTGTTGTTGAGTCACTGGAAATTTTAAATTCAGTTTTACATAACCTTGAAGAAGCGCTTATTACAAATAACAATGAAAAAAAGGAGTCGTTAACAAATATTGTTATAGTAGGAGGTGGCCCTACAGGAGTTGAATTATCTGGTGCATTTGCAGAAATGAAGCGATATGTCTTTCCTAAGGATTACAAAGAGCTCGATTGTAATAAAATTAGAATAATATTGATTGAAGCTTCATCAAAACTTTTAGGAGGGTTAAGTGAACGCTCATCAACTAAAGCAGCAAAATTTTTAAATAAACTTGGGGTTGAGGTTATGCTTAATACTCAGGTATTAGATTACGATGGAAGATCGGTAATACTTAAGGATAAAGAACCTATTAGAACAAAAACTTTAATTTGGGCTGCAGGTATTAAAGGCAGTTCTATAGAAGGATTACCTTCAGAAGTTATAAATAGATCAAGTAGGCTTATTGTTGATCAATATCACAGCGTTAAAGGGGTTGAAAATATTTATGCTATTGGAGATATTGCTTGCATGATTACAGAAAGTACTCCCAAAGGTCACCCTCAAGTTGCACAAGTTGCAATTCAATCAGCCAGAAATCTTGCAAACAATTTTAAATTAACTCGGAAAGGGAGAAATATTAGACCTTTTAAGTATCACGATTTGGGTACAATGGCTACAATTGGACGTAATAAAGCAGTTGTCGATTTGAAATTGTTCAATTTTCAAGGCATTTTCGCATGGTATATCTGGATGTTTATCCATCTTCGTTCAATATTTGGGGTTAAAAATAAAATATTGATACTAATCAACTGGATGTGGAGTTACATCACATATGACCAATCTTTAAGACTTACCTTTTTACCAAAAAATTTTAAGTTTAAAAAGGAATCGTAAATAGAAGATTTGATATAAGATGAGCCCAACCATGATATTATTGGTTGGGTTTTTTCTTTATATTTTATAAGAGATTGATTTATGGTTAAATGAATTATGCTTTTTTGTACATTTAAAGATGAACTGAAATGTAAAAGAAAGAATTTAATCTTACCTATGGCATCATCTCAAACTCCAATCGAAGTGAACCCATTCATCGAAAGAATGGAGCGACTTGAAGACAAAGAACTACTTGATGTCGTAAAGAATGGTGCTGATTATCAACATCAGGGAGTTGAAGCAGCAATAATAGTTGCAACTAAAAGAGGGTTAATCTCAAAAGAGGAGGGCGATAAGTTATTAGGCTATACTTTGGAAAAGATTAAGCTAAATGAAGAATCTTTAGAAGTTGAGGTTGAAAAGAAGCATGCAAGGGGAAGGTTTGAGATGGTTTTAGGAATTATTCTTTTTATTGTTGGGCTTGGTTTTACAGTAAATTCATCGCAATACATTTGGATTGGGGCGCTGGTTTTGGGTCCAATTCTGTTTATTAGAGGTTTGTTTAGATAGCAAAAAATAAAACTATGAATAAGGAAAATCCATACCTAAGCGTGTTGGAAAAGAATACTGATGAAGAGCTATTCGAAATTATCGAAAACCCAGGCGATAAGGATGAATTAATTTTTAAAGCAGCTGTTGAAATTGCACGAAAACGCGAGTTAATTTCAGAATATCAGGCTACAGGTTTACTCGAGGGTGATTCAAATGTTATGGATTACAATCCTAATAATTTGGATAAACAGGAACTATCATATACCGAGGTAAATAAACCTCAAAAAGATATTATTCCAAGAGATGTAAAATTCAAACGATATGGAGTATATCTAATTATCCTTGGAATACTTGGCATTTACTTAACTTATAAGGTTTCGGATTGGCATCTCCCTTTATTTAACTACATCGATTTTACTTTAGCAGGTTTAGCAATAATTGGAGGTATAGCCTTTGTGATAAGAGGGATAATTATTAAAAACAGACAAAACAAATATTTATAGTTTAAATCTAGTATTACTCTAAATACATTAAGCATTTTAAAACATAGGGCTATGGGTAAAAAAGTATTTGTAGGAATTCTTTTTGTGCTTAGCTTTTTAAGCCAATCGGTAGATATTTATGCGCAGAAAAAATATAAACTAGTTCTCGATTATCAGTATGATTATCCATTCTCATTTTCAGCTAACGGGCTTGCCTCGGTCAGAAAAGATGGGAAATACGGATATATCGATAAGACAGGGAAAGTAGTGATTCCATTTCAGTATAATTACGTCAACGATTTCATGGATAATGGATTAGCCTTAGTTAATTATGGCAATTATTGTTTGATTGATCAAACTGGAAGAGTAGTTGTAAGCTTGAGTCAATATTCTTCAGTAGATATATTTTCTGAGGGTTTGGCTAGAGTAGCTCGTGATGGAAAATGGGGCTATATTGATCAAACAGGTAAGCAAATTATTGATTGCCAGTTTAGCTATATTTCCCTTTCATTCTCAGAGGGATTAACCCAAGTTATGAAAGGTGGGATATGGGGCTATGCCGATAAAACTGGGAAAGTAGTTATTGATTTCCAGTTTGAAGATGCACGTGATTTTTCCAAGAATGGCTTAGCTTTAGTGCAAAAAGATGAAAAGTGGGGCTATATAAACAAAAGCGGGAAATTTGTAATTAGTAATAAGTTTGATGATGCAAAGAGTTTTAATGACGCTGGAATTGCCACTGTTCAAAAGGATGGTAAAAAGTTTTGCATTGATGAATCAGGAAAGACAATGCCCTACGATGAAGCAAAATATACTGACAATGAGTTTACGCCTGTTCGGAAAGGGAATAAATGGGGATTTCTCAACCAAAAAAGAAAGTTGATTATTGATTGTCAGTTTGATGGTGTTACCGGTTTTTCGGAGGATGGGTTGTGTGGTGTAAATAAAGATGGTAAACGTGGTTATATAGATCAAACTGGAAAGGTTGCAATCAATTTAGAGTATGAACAAGTGTGGGGATTTTACAAAGGTTACGCAAATGTTAAAAAAGGTGGGAAGATAGGAGTTGTTGACAAAACAGGAAAGTTAGTTGTTGACTGTCTGTACGATGATATCTCATATTTTCACTCAGATGGGTTGACTGCGGTTAAGAAAGATGAAAAATGGGGGTTTGTAGACAACACTGGTAAGCTTGTTACCAACTGCCAGTTTAATAAGGTCGAGTATTTTAATGATGGGCTATGTGCAGTAATGAAAGGTGATAAATGGGGTTATATAGATGAAACTGGTAGTTTTGCTATTGATTGCCAATTTGAATATGCTGGAACATGTCGTAATGGGATTGTAAATGTTAAAAAAAACGGGAAATATGGCTCTTATATGCAGGTTGATCCTAAAAAGGAGATTGAGGATTATGTAAAACCTGAGTTCGCCTCATGGCAACAAAAGGGAAAGTATGAATCATCAGAATCATATTTAGAACGTGTTAGCGAAAGTAATAGCAAAAAGAAAGTTGAAGAGTTGATGTTTGCTGCTGTGCAAAAAATTGCGCCAACATACTGCGATTGGCGAACAAATAAAAACGAGTACGATCCTGACAACCAAACTTTTAAAATTAATATTGCTGGGTTACCCTCATTTTACTTAAAAGTTCCTGTTGCTGAGGCCGAAGCTTTTGATACTTCAGCAAGTAGGTTGCAGTTTTCCGATGTTCAGTACGCAATGAGTTCTGATGGGAACTTCTTCTTAAAAAAGGCTTTTATTAAGAATCCTATTAATGATAAGGCTTATACATACTCATCTACCGACAATGCTATATTTGCTGCAACACAGCTCAATATCAATACTGATCCTTTAAAATTTAATATACAAACGGTTGACAATACACAGAGCGTAATTACTGATTCTAAGATAATCAATGTTGGACAAGCAGATGTTGACTTAAATATTCCAGTAAATCCTCAAACTAACGATAAAACCTTTGCGGTTATCATTGCTAACGAGAATTACCAGAAGGAGGTTAAGGTGAAGTTTGCTGGCAATGATGGTAAAATTTTTAAGGAGTATTGTGAGAAAACTTTAGGGATACCTTCACAGAATATACACTTTGTGGCTGATGCCACATTTGGCAATATGAAGTCGGAAATTAAGTGGATAACCGATGTTATAACTGCTTACAATGGTCAGGCTAAGGTTATATTCTACTATGCAGGGCATGGAATGCCCAATGAGTCGGATAAATCGGCATATCTGCTTCCAGTCGATGGCTTTTCATCTGATTTTGAAACAGCAATCAAGCTAAACGATTTGTATAGCCGATTGACCGCTAACCCTGCTCAGAGCGTTACCTTTATTCTTGATGCCTGCTTTAGCGGTAGTGCACGCGATAATGGAATGCTTGCTGAAGCTAGAGGGGTGAAGGTTAAACCCAGAGCAGAGGTTTTAAGGGGCAACAGTATTGTTCTCAGTGCCGCCACCGGCGAAGAAACCGCATACCCTTTTTCAGCTAAGCAGCATGGGTTGTTTACCTACTTTTTGCTAAAGAAATTGCAAGAAACCAAGGGAGATGCTACCTATAAGGACTTATTTGAGTACGTAAAAACTAATGTTGGTCAGCAATCAGTGGTTGTAAACCAGAAATCGCAAACCCCACAGGTGCAAGCAAGTCAAAATATGAAGGGATGGGAGACAATGAAGTTGAGATAAGAAGTGCTTTTGCTTCTATAAACTTCTTTTAATGATTCATCAAATCGGGGTTTCGAAAGGATATTATACTTTTCATCATATCGATAGCAACAGCAGCATCTTTACGATCGGGATTGATCTCTAACACTTTCTCAAAATCATTGATGGCTGCAATGTAATCCCCTTTTAAACGGTAAACCCTTCCTCTATTGTAAAATGCTTCAGTATTTAGATTATCTTCGGTTATGGCTTGTGTGAAGTGATACTCTGCTTTTTCAAAATTATTTTCGGATAGAAATTTCAAGCCAATTTCAATATTGTTCATCACTTAATTTTTTTGAGAGTAACAGAGGATTCGATTATTTTGTTCTATATAAACCTTCTTTTAAGATGTATTTTAAAACGCTTTGTGGAATCAATTTACTCACATCTTCACCTTTAGCAATCTTCTTTCTTATCATAGTTGAAGAGAAATCGAATAGGGGAGCATTAACTATTTTAACCGAATACTTTTTTGCAAGTTCATCCATGTTGCTTCCTTGGCGTGGGTAAACTAGGATTCTATAGCTGTTTAAGAGATCTTGATAATCCTTCCATTTTGTTAAGGTTTCCAGTGAGTCTGATCCAAGAATAAGGCAAAATAATCTTTCAGGATACTTTTTCTCCAACGCTTTTAGGGTGTCAATTGTGTAAGATGGAATGGGCATACTCATTTCTATATCACAAACACTAATTCTATGCTCATCAATAGAAATTGCTTTATTCACCATTGCAAGTCTATGGTAATCGGGAGCAAGGGTATTTTTATCTTTCAAAGGATTTTGAGGACTTACAACAAACCACAGCTCGTCAACCTCTGTAAAATCAACGAGGTAGTTTGCAATTGCCAAATGCCCATTGTGAACTGGGTTAAATGAACCAAAGAATAATCCTGTTTTTACCATTATGAATTGATAAACGATTTAACCAACTCCTCTGCATCCTTAAAGGATTGATCAAGGTTATCGTTAATCAGAATTTTATCAAACTGATTGGAAAAGGTCATCTCTTCTGTAGCCTTACTAACCCGTTTATTCAAAGTTTCAGGGGTTTCGGTACACCTTGCTTCTAATCGTTGCTTTAGGACTTCGATTGAAGGGGGCATTACAAATATAGAAAGAGCATTCTCCCCAAACTTTTTCTTTAAGTTAACCCCACCTTTAACATCAACATCGAATACAACGATATGATTTTTCTTCCAGATTCTTTCAATCTCAGATTTTAATGTCCCATAGAAAGAACCGGGATAAACCTCTTCCCATTCAACAAATTCATTATTTGCAATACGACGTTTGAACTCATCAACGCTAAAAAAGTAGTAATCCTTACCATCAATCTCACCATTACGCATTCCTCGGCTACAAGCAGAGATTGAAAACTCTAGGTTATTGTATGTGCTTAGCAAATGCTTTACTATTGTGGTTTTACCTGATCCTGAAGGTGCAGATAGTATAAGAAGTTTTCCTTGCATGCTAATCGTTGATTGTTGATAGTTGATTGATTCTTAAAGAATGTTCAGTGACTGTTCCTTGATTTTCTCAAGCTCATCCTTCATTAAAACAACCAGTTTTTGGATATCGGTTTGGTTTGCTTTTGATCCAAGCGTATTTATCTCGCGTCCCATTTCCTGAAGGATAAAACCTAGTTTACGGCCAACTGCATGAGTTTCATTTGCAGTACTTATAAAGTATTCGCAATGATTTTTTAAGCGAACCTTCTCTTCAGTAACGTCCATCTTTTCAAGATAATAGATGATTTCTTGCTCAAAACGATCGTTATCAACTTTAATATCGCTACTCAGCGATTTTAAGTTTTCTTGTAAGCGTTGCTTTACTGTATCAATACGCTGCTTTTCAAACGGCTCAACTTGAGATAGTAAACTCTCTATTAGCCTTACACGCTCAATGATATCCTTTTCTAATGCTTTGCCTTCTTGTTGTCTAAATAGGAGCATCTTTTCAAGAGCTAGATCGATGCAGCTGAAAAGTGATTTCCATTCGCCATCGGTTACCTCTACCTTTTCAACCTTTAATACATCTGGTAAGCGAAGTATCGTTTGAAAAATAGGCTCTTCGGATAGTGTTATTTTGCAATCATCCGATATTTTCTGAATTTGGTCGTAGTACGATTTAAAAACACCAGCATTAATTGGTAGCGAGGTCGATTCTTTGGTTTCATCGTAATTAATATAGAAATCAACTTTACCTCGAATCAGCTTATTTGAAAGTAGATTACGAATTTCATACTCCCTATCCCTGTAAATCATTGGAACTTTAACGTTCAAATCGAGCTGCTTACTATTCAGCGATTTTACTTCAACCGTAATATTTTTTCCGTTAAACTGAACCTCGGCTTTTCCGAATCCGGTCATTGATATAAGCATGGTAATTATTTTAGTAAAGCAAAAGTAATTTTTTTAGGGGATTAGACCAACTTTAGCTAATAATGATAGGTAATTATTAAATAGTTTCGGTAACTTCTTCAAGCACTTCATCCTGTCTATGGATTGTCACTCCGTGAGTTTTCCATTTGCCCATTTTATAGTAGATGTATGAGCCAATTGTACCAATTATCCATGCTATTGGTATTGCCCACCAAATACCATCAGATCCTAAATTTGTGTACTTACTTAAGAAATAGGCTAATGGAACTCTTACCAACCAAAGAGAGAATAAAGTAATAAACATTGGAACTATTGTTGCCCCAGCGCCACGAAGCATTCCGCTTAGTGTGAACATGGTTGAGAAGAAAATATAGAAAAGGCTAACAATAATTAGGTATCTATGTCCAACCTTTATAACCTCAGGGTTTGTTGTAAACATTGCCATGATATGATCGCCCCAAAAAACTACTAAAATGGTAATCATAAGGCAAAAAGCAGCTGACATGAGGAAGGTTGCTCTTAATCCGGCTTTTATTCTTTCAATTTTTTTTGCACCAAGGTTTTGTCCAACAAAACCGGAGAGGGCTGCAGAGAAATTCATTGCAGGTAAGGTTGCTAACTGATCAACTCGCATTGCAGCTGAATACCCAGCAATTACGATAGTTCCGTATGTATTAACAATTCCCATGAGTGCCATACCACCCAGCCCTACAAATGTCTGCTGAATACCGGTGGGTAATCCAATCCGAAGGCTTTGCTTGAATATATCTTTATCAAATTTAAACTCCTTGATGTTAAACTTAATAATGTTATGATTCTTGTTGAGATAAATAATTGCTATACCAAATGAAATTGCTTGGGATAAAATGGTAGATATGGCAGCTCCTGCAATTCCCCATTTAAAAACTAGAATAAATAGTAAGTCAAAGAGAATGTTTAAAAAAACAGATATAATTAAAAAGTAAAGCGGTGTTTTAGAATCACCAATTCCCCGTAAAATGGCTAAAGTCCCATTAAAACCAAACATTATTACCAAACCCGAAAGAAAAATGGTTAGGTATAACCTTGCACTTTGCATAAGTTCAGGTGGTAATTGCATCAGTTTAAAGATCCACCCACTACAAGCGATTCCGATGATTGAAAGGGTAAGACTTGCAAAAAAGAATGAAATGTTGATTGTATCAGATGCGTACTTAACTTTTTCATAATTTTTAGCACCAAAGTACTGAGAGATTACAACCGTAGCACCAATGCTAAATCCAATTATAAGTGCAATTAGGGTAAAGATAATTGGTCCTGATGCTCCCACTGCGGCCAAAGCTTCCTTACCAAGGTATCGTCCAACAATTACGCTATTTGCAAGTTGATAAAGTTGTTGGAAAATATTTCCTAAAAGCATTGGAACTGCAAACTGAAAAATGAGCTTTGCCTCATTCCCTTTGGTTAAATCTTTCATGAAAAAAAATTAGATTGCAAAGGTGAATATTTTTCTAATAGCGTTGTATAAAAAAACCGTCAAAGTAAAATCTGACGGTTCTTAAACAATCTTAAAATATTTAAGTTTAAATTCTTTCCATTTCAACCGTAAAATGTCTCATAATTGGAGCTTCCCAGGTAATTTTAAAACCTTTGGTAATTTGAGCACGGCGTTCGTAAACGTTACCTAAAGCTACAGCAATTACATCCATATGGTTATTGGTGTAAACTCTTCGAGGTATTGCTAAGCGCAGAAGCTCAAGGCTTGGGAAACGGTTTTCGCGTGTAACTGGATCACGGTCAGCCAAAATAGCCCCAATTTCAACACCACGAATCCCAGCCTCAAGGTATAGCTCAATTCCAAGAGTTTGTGCTCTGAAATGCTCTTTAGGTAGGTTAGGTAAAACTTTGTTTGCATCAACAAATATAGCATGTCCGCCAGCAGGTGTTTGGAATGGCACACCAAACTCTTTTAGCTTATTTCCAAGGTACTCTACTTGTTTGATTCTTGTTTCTAAGTAATCAAATTCAGTTCCTTCATCAAGTCCAACTGCAAGGGCATTCATATCACGACCCGACATACCACCGTAGGTTACATAACCCTCAAACATGATATTAAAGGTTGAGCACTGACGCCAAATTTCTTGGCTATTCATTGCAATAAAACCGCCCATATTCACTATAGCATCTTTCTTACTGCTCATGGTCATTGCATCGGCGTACGAAAACATTTCCTTAACAATTTCCTTGATTGTTTTATTCTCGTAACCTTTTTCTCTGATTTTAATAAAGTAGGCATTCTCAGCAAAACGAGCAGAGTCAAAAACTACCATCTTATTATATTTCTTTGCAAGTTTATGGGTTGCTTTCAAACACTCCATCGATACTGGTTGACCTCCTGCAGTATTGTTGGTAATAGTAATTATTATGAAAGGTACTTTGCTTGCATTTTCAGAAAGGAACTTATCGAGCTTATTTACGTCAACATTACCCTTGAATGGATGGTAAAGTTCTGTATCCGCAGCTTCATCGATTGTGCAATCAATAGCATGCGCTTTACGAAACTCAATATGCCCCTTTGTTGTATCGAAGTGAGAGTTCCCTGGTACTAAATCACCTTCGTGAACTAATGCAGAAAATAGAACATTCTCGGCAGCACGACCTTGATGTGTAGGTAAGAAATGCTCAAAACCTGTAATCTTTCTGATGGCATCCTTAAGGTTGAAGTATGACGATGCGCCAGCATAGCTCTCGTCGCCAATCATCATTGCGCTCCACTGGCGGTCGCTCATTGCTCCAGTTCCAGAGTCGGTTAGAAGGTCAATAAAAACCTGATTACTTTTTAAATTGAAAAGGTTGTACTTAGCATCCTTAATCCAATGTTCACGCTCTTTGCGTGTGCTTCTATAGATGGGTTCAACCATCTTGATTTTATAAGATTCGGCAAATGGTAGTTCCATGAGACGATTAATTTTAAGTTAGTAATATGTGTTTTGTGAAATAAAAGAAAAAAGGAAATAAACGTTGGGAGAATAGAACTAGAAGGTATCCCTATTCTTAATGTTACGGAATATCGATTTACTGGTAAGGTTAAAGTGTTTTTGTAACCCCATACTTTGCAAAATTATCAATGCAAACCTACATTAAAAGAGGGGAAAAAGCAAGTGATATAGCCTGTTTAAATATATTTTATATCAAAGATTGAAGGCTAAAGAATATAGTTTAAGATATTGAATATAGCGAAGATAATACTCGCTACTCCATTTGTGGTAGCAAAAGCAAGGTTTACCCTTTTTATGTCTTTGGGACTAACAATGGAATGCTGGTAAACTAATAATGCAATAAAAATTATTGAACCAGCCCAGTACCAGTTGCTTGCATTTACCTTAAGCCCAACAATAACTACTACAAAGGCCACTATAAAATGGAATATTGCTGCTATTCTTAAAGCATACTTTTTACCTACTGCAGCTGGAATTGATTTTAATGATTCTAATTTATCGAAATCCTCATCTTGTAGCGAATAAATGATATCAAACCCACCAACCCAGAAAAGTACTATTATTGAGTATAGAATCGGAACCAAATCAAAACGACCAGTAACCGAGAGGTAGGCTCCTATTGGAGCAAGCGATAAACCTAAACCAAGTACTAGATGGCATAGTATTGTCCAACGTTTTGTATAGCTGTATAGTAATATTACTGATAGAGCAATTGGTGATAAAAAGAAAACTAATCTGTTTATAAACCAAGTTGATGTAATAAAAAGTATAGCGTTTAGTATAGTAAATAGAATAGCTGATTTAGCAGAAATTATTCCTTTAGGTATCTCACGACTTGATGTTCTAGGATTTTTAATATCAATATACCTATCAACCACTCTATTAAAACTCATGGCAGCATTCCGTGCAAATACCATGCATAGAATTACAAGAATCAGGATTGACCAATTAAAATTTGCTTGTGTTACCTTGTATGCAAGAAAAAATCCGATAAGAGCAAAAGGCATTGCAAATATTGTATGGCTGAATTTTACAAGCGAAAGATAATTTTTAAAAATAGAGTTGTTTGAATTACTCATATAAGTTTATGTTGTATCAGAAAAAAAGTTCGAAAAAGTAATTGGTTGTTCTTTTTTCGAAAAGCAATATTAAAAAGAATTTTCTGATAAATGGAACAATTAAAAATGGTAAATGTTTTTTTAGCTGCAACGCTTATATCTGGTGAAATGAGCTTATATTAGTAAAGATTTTTAGCTTAATGGTTTCAAAACTTCGATATAAAACATTTTTGCTGATAGCAATCCTGCTCTCAGGGTGTAGTTTATTCGGTCAAAACACTCTCGATAGCATTGAAGCTTCAGTGAATAGAGTATCAGGTGAAGAGAAATTGGATTTACTACTTCAACTTAGCAAAAGTTATATCGATACAAACCCCGATAAAGCGTTAGACTTTGGACTTCAGGTTCTTGTTCAATCCAAAAAACTTGGAAAACCGCTACAGGAAGCTCAAGCGCTTTGGGTTATGGGAAAAGCAAATTTTAAAATTGCAAACCTCGAGAATGCTTTACGTTACTATAACCGAGCTTTAGGTCAATTTCAAAAGTATAACATGCGTGCAGAGCAAGTTGAGGTTCTTGTTGGTATATCGGAGGTATACGATTATGCTAGAAACCCTGAAATGGCTACGATCTTTCTAGATAGAGCATATCCAATAGCGGTTCAGCTTAAAAGCAATCCTTTACAAACTATTGTTTTAACTAGTTTAGGGCAAATTCATTTAAAAAAAGGGAACTATAAAAACGCTATTAGTCAGTATTCAAAGGTATTACAATTAATTGGGGAGGGTAATTTAAACTTAACCCAAAAATCGTTAAAAATAGAGTGCTTTAATAAGATTGGTTTATCCTATAAGAATCTAGGTGAGTTTGAACAAAGTTTGAGTGCATACGAAAATGCGGCTTTGAATGCAATCTTAAACGGGGACTCAATAGAATTTGGAAGGGCTAATCGCGAGATTGGTCTTTCATACTATCTCGCTCAAAAGATGGATAGTTCATTTAAGTATTATTCTAATGCTTTAGCAATTAGCACTTCTATTAAGGATTCATTGGGTATGATTAATGCTTTGCAAGGAATTGGAGATGTGAATTTTGAAACAGGTAAATACGATTTGGCAAGGAATTACTTTAATCGGCAGCTATATTTTTCTGAAAAGAAAAACGATATTCAGGGAATTGTTTCTGGCTTGGTAAAGATATCAAGATGTTACTATGTTACTGGTGAGTATCCTACTTCTACAAACTACTTAAATCGAGCATTAAACATTGCGAAAAGTCAAAACCTTTCCTCAACTGCAGCCGATGTATATAAGTACTTATCACTTATTAGCGAATCAGAGGGTAGGTATCGTGATGCACTTTCGTTTTACAAGCTTTGGTCCGATATACGTGATTCAATATACAATGAGGAGAGCGGTGAGAAGCTGGCTAAACTCCAAATCCTTTATGATATTAGCCAAAAGGAACGCGAAAATGAGATTTTAAGGCAGGGTAGTGAGATTCAAAAGCTTGAAATATCAAAAAATAGGTATCGAAGTATAATCCTAATCGTAGTCGTTATCACCTTCTTTGTATTAATTATTTTTCTCATTTTTCTTTACCAATCAAAGCATAAGGAGGTTAGAAAGAAGGAGGAAGACGAACAAAGAATCGTTGAAATTAATAAGGATCTTGAGAAACGAATGATTCAGGAGATTAAAAAGCAAGAAAGGCAACAACACCTGCTTGCTCAAAAATCAAAACTTGAGTCACTTGGAACATTAGCAGCAGGCATTGCTCACGAAATTAACCAACCTTTAGGTGGAATATCAATGGGGCTCGATAACATCTTACTAAAAGTTAATGATAAGAATTATTCGGAATCGTATTTAAAAGAAAAGATTTCTACCCTTTTTGATAATGTTGATAGGATTAAGCGGATTATCGAACACATAAGAACTTTCTCCCGAACACAAAAGCCAAATACTCTCGAACGAGTAGATGTAAATGAGGTAATATCAAGTGCATTGCTTATGGTTAGTACTCAATATCAAACCCATAACGTTGATATTGATATAAATTTGACGAAAGAGGCAAGTTATATTATTGGCGATAAATTTAAGCTCGAACAGGTAGTTCTTAACCTACTCTCTAATGCAAAACATGCTGTTGATGAAAAGGAAAAGAGAAATGTTGAAGGGTATCGAAAGAAAATTGTGATCAGATCATGGACTGCTGATCAGAATGTCTGCTTTAGTGTTTGGGACAATGGTATTGGGATACATCCAGATGTACTCGAAAAAATATATGATCCATTCTTTACCACAAAAAATGAAGAGAAAGGAACCGGATTAGGACTATCGATTGCCTATGGATTTATCAAAGATATATTAGGTGATATAAAGGTTGATAGTAGTATTGGCGAGTTTTCAGTGTTTGAAATAATTATTCCTAAAATCTAGTTTTATGGATACTTTACAGATTCTTGTACTTGACGATGAGAGAGTTTTTCGTGATGAGATTAAAGAATTTCTCGAAACTGATGGGTTTAATGTTCATTTAGCTGGAAAACCTTCTGCTGCATTTGAACTTCTATCACAGAATGAAATAGATATTTTGATCCTTGATTTGAAACTTCCCGAGATGGACGGTATTACTGTACTTCAAAAGGTTAAAGAGCTTTATCCTGAGACAGAAGTAATTATGATTACTGGGCATGGCGATATGGACGCTGTGATACAAGCTATGAGATATGGCGCTGTTGAGTTTTTTCCAAAGCCTTTCAGACTAATTGATATGAAGGCTGCTATTCAGCGTACTACACGATACATAAACTTAAATAGTAGATATAAAGAGGTAGAACACTCTTACGCACTTATTTCAAAGGAGTTACGCGAGAGCGTTGGCTATGAGATCATGGGTACAAGTAAAGCAATTAAAAGTGTAGTTGATCTTATGACCAAGGTTGCAAAAGCAGATAATACATCGGTTTTAATCACAGGTGAGAGTGGAACTGGTAAAGAACTGGTTGCTAGAGGAATTCATTATCTAAGTGCAAGGAAAAATGCGTATTTCCATGCAGTGAACTGTTCGGCAGTTCCTGACACACTTTTTGAAAGTGAGTTTTTTGGACATAAGAAAGGAGCTTTTACAGGAGCAAATGAAGAGAAGGTAGGATGGTTTGAGATTGCAAATGGCGGTACTCTTTTCCTTGATGAAATTGTTGATATGCAACCAACTATGCAGAGCAAACTTTTAAGGGTACTAGAGGATAGAAAAGTTAGACGCATTGGCTCCAATAATGATATTTCTGTTGACGTTAGAATTATTGCAGCAACAAATCAGAACGTTCAAAAACTTCTTGAAGAGAGTAAATTTAGGAATGATCTTTATTACCGTTTAAACTCATTCGAGATTATAATTCCTCCGCTTCGCGAGAGAAGAGAGGATATTCCTATTCTTTTTGATTATTTTATTAAGTTGATATCCCAAAAGCTGAATAAAAAGATCCCATCAATTGATTCATCTGTTGTTAAAGCCTTAACCGTCTATGATTTTCCTGGAAACGTTCGTGAACTCCGAAATATGGTAGAACGAGCTCTTATTCTTAGTGATGGAAATAAGATTACCCTTAAGTATTTTGCTGGATTGCCAATGGTTGATGTGGATATAGAATTTGAAAACGAGATTGATGAACTTTTTGATCTTGATGAAGCTGAAAAACGATTGATTATTAAAGCTCTGCAAAAGACTGACTATAAAAAATCAGAAGCAGCACAATTGCTTAACATTACACGTCAATCTCTTGATCGTAGGTTAGAGAAATATGGTATTGACTTTTAAAGCCAGCATTTAAAAAAGTTTAGCATATCACTTCCTACCTTGAAAATCATGTAATGATTTTTAAGATAGGATATACTTTTATGATGATTTCATGTTATCAAACATAATTTTTTTGTTCAGAGTGCAAGGGGGTTGCACTCTTGCTGCTTACTTTTGATATGTAAAGATTAACCGGTTAATGCCTTTGAATGCGTTTTTAAAACTAACGTTAAACTTAAAATTTTTGAGAAATGAAAAAACTAAATCAAGAATTGCTTGGCAGAATGGAGCTTAATTCAGCTGACATGAAGGAAGTAAAAGGTGGTACGAAAATTATTGATAAGTGTTATTCTGGTCAAGGGCCTACTGGAAGCGGGGGTATTGCAACAGAGTGGTGTTTGGTTTATGATGATGGCTCATCTAGAATGGTATATATTGTAACTTAGAATAATTAATTTAAAAGACTGCCTAGAAAGGCAGTCTTTTATATAATGATAAAGAAAAATATTCTTTTAACGTAGGATAACTTAAAATTATGATCTTATGAGTAAGTTTAAAGTTTTTTTTCTCCTTTTTATTATTTTATTTACTCTCATTCAATGTAAAAATGTAAACTATCTAAATTATTATTCAAAAATTAACGAGGCTGAGTTGTACATTAATAAGCAAAAATTTGATTCTGCTATAATTGTTTACGAAACATTATTAAAAAAATATTCTAATTCTTTTTATAAAGATTTGCATAATGCCTGTATCTGCTGTTTGAAGGAGAATAATTTGAATAAAGCAGAACGATTGGCAGAACAACTTGTTAAGCATGGTTATGAGATTGAAGACTTTGAGAAGGACTCAACATTTAAAAGCCTAATAAACAGCTCACAATGGAAAACCTTTAATAGTAATTATAGGGCGTTACGAGAAAACTATTTGGCAACATTAAACTTAGATGAAAGAAATAATTTTCAAAAAATATTTGTTAAAGATCAAAAAGCAGCATCTTCTGGAAGAATGAGTTTTCAGGATAGTACCTTCTATTTTCAGGCAATTGAACTAGAGAGATTGTTTTTAAAAAATGGTTTTCCTGATTGCATGATGAATAAAGATACTATGAATGCAAAAATTCAAATTATGATTAGGCACTATTTTGGATTGGTAAATCGAATTAAAAGCAATCCAGAGATGATCAAAGAAGGGGTATATAGGCTAATGGATTTCAATAAAAGTAATTTAATGAAAATTGTAGAAGATGGGTTATATAAAGGATTAATACTTCCAGAATCCTTTGTCTCGATGACTTCTTATTGGGATTACAGCAATCCTTTTGGTAAAATCTTCATTAAAGTTGATTTTGATAAGGAAAGAGTAACGTTGTTCCTTGATCTACCTTCTGAAAAATTGAACGAAGTAAATGTTAACCGGAAATTAATTGGGCTTCCTGAAGTAAACTATACTAATTCGGATATTTTAAATAATACATGGTATTCGAAGTACCCTTTTAAAGAAATAAAGAATGCTATATCTGCTTGTGATACATGCAATACAAAGTCAAAATATGTTGATGTAATAGTTAACGAGGAGTTAAAAGTATCTGATGGTTTTATTAACTCTGCACTTAAGGGATTTATTCTTACTGATAATTCGAAAGCGAATACATTTTATGAAGGAGTTAATAAACTGTTTAAAAATGCAAAGAGCATTTAGTTTTATCAAAATTATGATTCTTTTTAATGATAATTATAATTTGTAATACTGATGACCGAAGTGTTGATAGGGTAATTGAATGGCTTTTAAAGTTTGGTTATATCGACATTATAAGGTTAGACGAGAGTAAGCCAATAAGCATTTGTGGAATAAATATTTGTAATACAAAAAGAGAACCCGATATAGAGCTGAAGTTTGAAAATAGACATTTTAGGCTAAGCGATGTCGATTTTTTCTGGTACAGGAATGGAAATATTAAAATACAAATACCTGTTTTTTCAAGTGAAGCTATCAATAACCAACTAAAAGAGTTTCTTGGGTGGGAGCTAACTGTTTGTCGGAATTTTATAATTCAACAACTACAACAAAAACCCTCTTTGGGAAATTTTTTCCGATCAACTGTTAATAAACTTGAGAAAATCCAAATCGCTAAAGAGGTTGGCTTTGATATACCGGATACTTTAATTTCAAGTAGATCATCCGAATTACTTAAATATGTTGAAGATCGTCAATGTATAACTAAACCCATTGGAGAAGCAATGGCTATTAGCGAAAGTGATTTCTTTATTAGCCTTCAAACTGCAAACGTTGATCCTAATAAAATTAAAAATCAACCCGAACTTGTTTTTCCCTCGTTAGTTCAGGAAAAGGTTAAAAAATGGATTGAAATTAGGACTTTTGTTTTCTACGATGAGATTTATGCGATGGCAATATTCTCTCAGAATAGCAGTAAAACAGCTGTTGATTATCGTAATTATGATTTTAGCAAGATGAATAGGATGATTCCATATCGTTTACCAGATAAGGTTAAAGAGAAAGTATTTTCGTTTATGAAGCGATGTGATCTTAACACTGGATCAATCGATTTGATTCTTACCCCTGATAAACAATTTGTTTTTTTAGAGGTGAATCCAGCGGGCAATATCGAGATGGTTGGTGATATCTGTAACTATTGGTTAGAAAAGCGAATAGCCAAATATATTATTCAAACAATTACTCCATGCTGAATACAAAACTAGGATCAATTGTAAACAATCTGAGTTTCCCTCTTTGCATAAGACTAGCTCCGATAGAAAAGGTAGGTAGCAAGGCTGTTTACATAGTTGTTGAATACCTACAAACTGATAGGTGTCGTCTGTCAACCTATCCAAAGCCCGTATCGAAAATTTTATCTTTCAACCATTAAAGGGTTCATGGATGAAAAGTTACTTCAAACTATTTTCTTGTTGCATTCCAGTTCGGGGATATTTACGAAGCGTTTTATATGACTTACAAAGAAAGAATTACCTTTTTATTCCAAACTTACTATTCGACATACTTAATGATAGTTCTAACAAAACGATTTTTGAGGTTTTGCAGATGATTGATGAAGATGAGCGTGAACAGGTTGAAAAGTATTTCTCGTATCTAATTGAGAATGAATTTATTTTTTTATGTAGCAAAGAGAATTTAGAATGTTTTCCTCCTCTTGACCTATCATGGGAATCATCTGCTGAAGTGGATTCTATAATAATTGATATAGGCAAGCAAAGTGATTATAATTTTAAAAATATTATCAGTGATATTTCAAAAATAAGACCAAAGGTAATTCAGATAAGAATATTCACCAAAAAAAGTAAAATTGAAGTTGCAGATATAGTCAACGCATTTTCAAATGTTGACACAAGAAGTTTGGAGATAATACTCCCCTTAAATGAAGATTTGGACATAGATTCTATAAAGAAAATCATTGACGAAAATCGCAAAATCGTCTCAATAGTCATAACTGATTATGCCAATGGAGGATTATCTGATTATAAACATGCAAAAATTTGCTTTACACAAAATAAGATTAACAGTGAATCTGATTGTGGTGTTATAGATAAAGCATATTTTATATGCGATTTAAATACTTTTAGCGAATCTCATAATTTCAACACCTGTTTAAACCAAAAAATATCAATAGATATAAATGGTAATATAAAAAACTGTCCATCATGTAAACAGTCTTTTGGAAATATTAAAGATACAAGTTTGCTTCAGGCTCTTAAGAATTCTTCATTTAAGAAACTTTGGAGTATTACCAAGGCTCAGATTGATGTATGCAAGGATTGTGAATTTAAGTATTTATGCACCGATTGCCGTGCCCATATCAAAGATACTGAAAATATTTACTCGCAACCCGCAAATTGTTGTTACAACCCATATATAGCCAAGTGGAAGGGGGAAGAAGGATATGTTCCAGTTGAAGAATGTGGTTCTTACTCAACTAAAACTGGTTTTATAATCAATAAGGAAAAAATTGAAGCACTTCATCTAAAACTCTGGGGTTTTTAGCTTCTTCTGGTAAATCTCAAAGTTCTCATCGTCAAAGCTTACAAAGTAAACCTCTTTAGGAAGTTTATTTTTATCGAGGTAATTCTTAACTGCATTTATTGCTATCTCAGCAGCAGATGATTTTGGGAAACCGTAAACTCCAGTACTGATATTTGGAAAAGCAATTGATTCAACTTTGTTATCAGTTGCTAGTTTAAGGCTATTTAGGTAGGCATTTCGAAGCAGATCAATCTCATTTACGTAACCACCCCTCCAAATTGGACCAACGGTATGAATTACATATTTTGCAGGAAGTTTATAGCCTTTAGTAATTCTGGCTTCGCCAGTTGGGCACCCCCCAATCGTTCTACATTCTTCTAGCAGCTCGTTACCTGCCGCACGATGGATTGCACCGTCAACACCACCGCCGCCGAGCAAACGCTCGTTAGCGGCGTTAACAATAGCGTCAACTTTTAACTTTGTGATATCACCTTGAATAACCTCAATTGCTCCCATATGTTTCGTTTTAAGAGGTTACTAAATATTCTGTTCTATCGTATCTGTGCTCCGAGTTCCTTTTTGAAAACCTCAATCAGATTGTTCATCGTTTTATCGATTTGAATATCATTTAAGGTTTTGTTTTCATCCTGTAGGATAAAGCTTACAGCATAGGATTTTTTATTTTCACCTAAATTCTTACCCTCGTAAACATCAAACAGGTTAACCTGTTTAAGCAACTTCCGCTCTGTTGCAAAAGCTAATTTTTTAATCTCTTTATAAGCAATTCCCTTATCAAGTAGTAATGCCAAGTCACGTCTAACCTCGGGGAATTTTGGAAGCTCTTTATAGGTTATTTTAAGATCAATTGAATGTTCGAACACCAGATTCCAATTAAACTCAGCGAAGAAAACATCCGACTTTATATCAAATGAATCAAGAATGTTCCTTTTTACCAAGCCAAATGAAACTAAAGGTTTATTTTTAAGAGTGTAGGATAAACCATACTCAAAAATATCTGAAACAGCATCTTCAGTTAAAAGGGAATCGGTTTCAAATCCAAAGCGATTAAGAATTGAGTGAACAAATCCTTTTAAAGTATAAAAGCTGGTTTGTTCGGGTTTTTGAATCCAAGTCTCAGGTGTTTTATCACCTGTTAGCCAAATACTGAAACGGAAATCCTCGTGGTATGAGTTAAGAGGATTCTTTGATCGATCAGCATTAGGAACGTATTTATAGCAATTACCAAACTCGTAAAGCTTAAGGCTTGGATTACGATGATTAATATTTCGTTGAACCGATTCAAGGCCTCCAAATAGTAAGGTTTGGCGCATTCCGCCTAAATCACTGCTTAAGGGGTTCATAATCTGAACTGTATTGCTAGCAGGGTATGTAATAAGATCGTTGTAGTACGATAGCTTAGTAAGCGAGTTACACATTATCTCGTTAAATCCTTTCGAAGAAAGGAAATCAGAAGTGATGTTAATGATCTGGTGTGTATCAGGCTTTTTCGAATAGTTTAGTGTGCTGATTACCTTATCGGAAAACTCGACATTGTTATAACCATAAATTCTTAGTACATCTTCAACAACATCAGCCTCACGTTGAACATCAACGCGATAAGGTGGAACTGCTAAAAGAAGGGTTTCCTTATCCTCTTTTAAAACCTTAATTTCAAGTCCTTCTAAGATTTTCTTAATAGTTTCAACAGGTATGTCTTTACCAATGAAGGTATTGGTATGCTTAAGGTTGTAATCTACCTTGTAATCTTCAACTGGTTTAGGGTAAACATCTACAATCTCGGATGTAATTTCACCACCAGCAACCTCTTTAATTAGCATTGCTGCACGTTTAAGTGCCCAAATGGTGATATTGGGATCGGTTCCACGTTCGAAACGGAACGAAGCATCGGTACTTAAACCATGTCGACGAGCGGTTTTACGAACCGATACTGGGTTAAAGCAAGCGCTCTCGATAAATACTTTTGTAGTTGATTCGGTAACACCAGAGTGTAATCCACCAAAAACACCGGCTATACACATTTCGTGCTCGGCATTACAGATCATTAAATCTTCTGATGAAAGTTTGCGCTCAGCACCATCAAGGGTAACAAACGGAGTTGTATCCTTTACAGTTTTTACTACAACCTTGTTTCCAGTAATAAAGTCAGCATCGAATGCATGAAGTGGTTGCCCTATCTCATGTAAAATAAAGTTGGTAATATCCACCACATTATTAATAGGGTTTAACCCAATCGATTTAAGCCTTTTCTGTAACCAATC